>OBVD01000117.1_pt1 | contig 91243 bp, 83 predicted proteins | sample 1495031 | NCBI WGS metagenome assembly OBVD01 (sample SAMEA2579967, study PRJEB22360) | human gut metagenome
GTACCCGTTCTGGCTGGATTAATGGATGGAAACGGATGTTCTATCGGGACACACATTTTGTCCTATAAGCCTATTTTGCAGCCTCTGTGCAACCTTTGCGGTTTCGTGCCCCGTGAACAGGGGACGTAGCACTGTTCACGTCTGGGCCCATGTCGGCACCGATCAATGCCCGCGCTGCTTCTGCTTGCGCTTCAGCTTCCGCTGCTCGAAGCACGTCGCCCGGGGTTCCTCGCCAGAGGAGAACTGACCGTTCCTTGCGAAACCGCGAGACCAGCTATATCCGCTTGCTGCGGGCTTGCTTGAGCCAGTTCCTCTTGAAAGAGCCTATACCTCCGAAGAACTTGTTGTACGCCTCACCGTTCTCCTTGGCCTTGCACTTGACCAAGGCAAGTTCGATGGTGCAGAGGTAATCCGCCACTTGCTCGAGGCGGTAGTCGGTCATCGAGGTCTTGCGGCGTCGGACGACCCCTTTTGAGAGGACCTTGCCCACCGAGCCGTCTCGCCCACGGAACAGAAGGAGCGCATCCTCTCGACCTTCGGCGACCTGTGCTGCGAGATGGAGGGCTGCACCATCGCGCAGGGCCCTTTCCAAAGCGAAGTGTCGGGCCGAAGTGTTGAGCGTCGGCCCTGAATGTTCAATGGCCGTTGTTTTCTGCCCCTCAAGTGGTGAACTTCTCCTCGGGGCTGTTGATTCCCCCACGCGCCCCCTTCCGTTCTCTGTGTTCCCCTTATACTCCTTGTACAAGGAGGTAAGAAGTCATGGACAAGACCGCACAGGACAGCTTGGCAAAGAAGCCCGTCGACATGAGGGACAGGATTCTCGAGCATCTCGAGGCCCTCACCTCTGCCGTCTCGCTCGACGACCTTGCCCGTCTGTCCACCTCCGACATCGCCGAGACGCTCATCATCTCCAGGAGCCTGGCGAGCCAGTACCTCAACGACCTTGTTCGCGCCGGCCTTGTGGTTAAGGTGGCGGGCAGGCCTGTCCGTTATTTTCATCGCCGCGCGTTCCAGAAGCGTTTTCAGGTAAAGCTCTCTGCAAGCGAGTACGCCTCGCTCGCCGACCTCATCCAGGCGACGGGAATCGCCGATCACCGCGACTTCGCGCGTGCCGTGGGCTTCGACCTGAGCCTCAGCTCCGTTGTCGAGCAGTGCAAGGCTGCGGTTCAGTACCCTCCGTTTGGCCTGCCCATCCTCTTGAGCGGCGGCGTGGGTGTCGGTAAGTCTTTCCTTTCTCGCCTTGTGTACGAGTACGGCAAGAACCAGGGCTTGCTGTCCCGCGACTCCTCCTATGTGCGCATCGACTGTGCCGGGGTCCCGGACGCCGCCTCGTTCAACGGGCTTCTTGACGAGTCGATCGCGAAATCGCACGGGGGTGTGGTCTTTGTCAACGGCATCGAGACACTCTCTCCCTCTGCGATGGAGCACTGCCTTGCGACGGCCCTCGGGCTCGATGCCTCCCAGGATGCGCCGCGCGCTCGCCTCGTTCTTTCGACGACGCTTTCCGCTGATGACCTGAAGGTTTCCTCGGCCTACAGCAAAATGCCCATCTGTGCCCGCGTCCCCTCACTCAAGGAGCGGACCCCCGAGGAGCGCGAGGATCTCATCTTGAGCTTCCTGCGCAGCGAGGGGTGCCGAATCGGTTCTGATGTGAAGATCAGCCGCGGCGCATACCGTTGCCTCGTGAACGCGGACTTTTCCGATAACATCGCCGGCTTGCGCGCCTGCGTGACGAACTGCTGCGCCAAAGCGTTCCTCAATCGCGAGGGTGACTACGTCGTCGTTCGCCCGTATCTTCTTCCCAGTGGGCTCCTCTCCTCCGCGCAGATCGATCAACAGCCCGACGATGGCGTTCTGATCGACGCGTCTCTGGATGCCGCCGAGAGCACAGGGCCGGTCGAGCAGGCGCTCGATGCCCTGTGCTCCCTCGATGAGCGATTCTGCGCCGGGGAGCTTTCTGTCTCCGAGCTCGTCTCGCAAGCCGTCTCCGCTGTGCGCGGCGTTGAGGATCACTTGATCTTCGGCCGCGGCGTTACCTCCTCGAGGTCGCGCGCCTTCGAGCGCGTCGTGGGCGCGGTCCTTGCCGACGCAGGCTCTTCTTATGGCATCGAGCTTTCGAGGAAGGTCGCTTTTCTACTGGCCCAGGAGATTTGCCTGCAGTTGTGGCCGGGCATCGGCCTGGCTAAGCGAAAGTCTGCCTGTGCGGAGCAAATCTCCCATCTCCTCGGTGCCGTGACCTCCGAATTGCCGTTTGCCTCGAGTGTCTCCGATCAGGTCGCCGCAGACGTGGAAGGGGCGCTTGGAATCTCGCTCGATCACTTCACGAAGACGCTTCTGACGCTGTGCGTCGCATCGGAGTCTCGCGATGCGAAGGCCCTTCGGACGCTCTGCGTCATCTTGTCCCACGGCTACTCAACGGCGACGAGCATCGCCGACGCGGCGAACCGTATACTCGGCATGCATGTGTACGAGGCGGTCGACATGCCCTACGACCAGCAGCTGAAGGACATCGTCGGTCCGCTCCAGCGCCTCGTCGACCGCCATTCCTACTGCACCGGGGTCGTGTTCCTCGTCGACATGGGCTCCTTGGAGGAGGCCTATAAGGCCCTCGAGAACGTTACCGACTCCACTATCGGCGTGGTGAACAACGTCTCTACCGGTCTTGCGCTCGAGATCGGGGTCGGGCTGCTCGGCGGCAAGTCCATCGCCGAGGTTCTTGGCGACGCGACCGCCGCGTGCGTGACGCACTGCAAGGTGATCGAGCGCGTCAACCGTGAGGACGCCATCGTCTTCTGCTCCGAGTCCGGGGTCGACGCCGCGGAAAGGATACGCCAGCTCGTCTCGCAGAGCCTCCCGCGCACCATAGGCGCGCGCCTGCTCACGAGGCCCTTCAAGCAGCTCGTCGCGAACGGGTCGAACGACGCCGTTTTCTCCGAGCACCGCGTCTGCGCCGTCATCGGCACGGGAGACCCCGGGGTCGCCTCCATCCCCTTCGTCGCCCTCGAGGACATCATGTCGACGGCGTCCGCCTCTAAGGTCGATGCCGTGTTCGGCAGGTGGCTTGACGCTTCCGAGCTCTCTTCTTTCCACGAGAAGCTGCTCTCGAACATGACGCTGCAGAACGTCATCCGCTCCATCACCATCCTCGACCCGGAGCGGCTATTCCACGAGATCGAGAGCGCCGTGCACGAGCTTCAGCGCAGGACAGGCGAGAAGATCGGCAGCAACGCCATCATTGGGCTCTACGTCCACCTCTGCTGTCTCGTCGAGCGCCTTGTTACCAGAAACCCCATTGAGACCTACGTTGGCCAGGACCGCTTCGAGGAGGAGCGCGCCGATTTCATCGAGTCCTTCAGGCAGAGCTTCTCGAGCATCTCGACGCGCTATCGCGTAGAGGTTCCCGTAAGCGAGATCGCATATGTCTTCGACTACATAAGCGTGAGCGCCGCCCCGGCGCGAGAAGAGCGCCTCGGCTCCTCGGACCTCCTGCTCGACGAGTGACCTTCCCCGCGCCGCCGCAAGCTGACTGCGCGTCCTCAATAATCCGATAACCCCTTGCCCGGCGCGAATCCGGATAGCGCCGAGGCAGTACCGAACGTAAAACTTCATTTGATAGGAGCAAACATGAGTGTTGTTATGGCACGAATCGACAATCGCCTGCTTCACGGCATCATCGTGACGCAGTGGGCCCCGGTGTCGGGCGCGACCCGAGTCATGGTCATCGACGACAAGGTCGCCGGCGACGAGGTCCTGAAGTCCACTATGAGGATGGCGCGCCCCGCGGGCATGGCCGTCTCGATCATCTCCGAGGAGACCGCGCTCAAGAACTTCGCGGCGGGCAAGTACGACCGCGAGAAGGTCTTCGTCATCGCCAAGGAGCCCGAGACGATCCTTCACCTGGTCGAGTCGGGCGTCGAGCTCCCGTCGCTGATCGTCGGCGGCTCGCTCGTCAAGGAGGGCGGCGTCCAGCTCACCCAGCGCGCCTATGCCTCCGCCGAGAACGTCCAGAGCTACAAGGCGCTCATCGCCCGCGGCGTCAAGGTGACGGCACAGTTCGTGCCCGCCGACAAGCCCGTCTCCGTCGCCGACCTCATCTAAGGAGGGATCATGGTCAACTTCACTATCCTGCAGGTCGTCCTTTTGACCCTGCTGGCCTTCATCAAGCACGTGGACTACTACGGCATCCCGATGATCTTCGTCAACTATGCCGTCTTCTGGGGCCTTATCACCGGCGTCGTCATGGGCGACTGGCAGACCGGCCTCGTCATCGGCGGCACCATCCAGCTCATGCAGCTCGGCGTCGCGGGCTTCGGAGGCTCGTCGATTCCCGACTACGGCACGATGGCCATCATCGCCACCGCCTACGGCGTGACCCTGGGCGCGGACACGGGCCTCGCCATCGGCCTGCCGGTCGGCATGCTCGGCATCCAGCTCGACGTCATCGTCAAGATCCTCAACGGCTTCGTCGTCGAGAAGTCCCAGAAGTTCTGCGACGAGGGCAAGTTCAAGCAGATGAACGCCATCCTGTGGGTCTGCCCCGTGCTCTTCGGCCTGTGCGCCGCCCTGCCCGTCTTTGTCTCCGTGACCCTCGGCCAGCCCGCCGTCAACTGGCTCCTCGAGGTTATGCCCCAGTGGTTCCTCTCCGGCCTCACCCTCGCCGGCAAGATGCTCCCGGCCATCGGTATCGCCATGCTGCTCCGCTACATGCCCACCGGCAAGTACTTCCAGTACCTGCTCGCCGGCTTCTTCCTCTCGGCCTTCCTGAACGTGCCCATCATCGGCGCCGCCATCGTCGGCGTTGCCCTCGCGATCGCGTTCTACCAGCGTGCCGAGAGGGACACCGAGCTCGCCGCCCACGCTTCCGCAGACGCCTTCATCGGAGAGGATGAGTAACCATGGAAAACGAGAACATCACCGCCGCCGAGGGCAAGCCCTCCGGCTATAAGGTCACCAAGAAGGACCTGCGCAACGCGAACTGGCGCTGGCTCATGAGCGTGTGCACCTTCAACTACCAGACCCAGCAGGGCGCCTCGGTCGCCTACGCCCTCTCGCCGATCCTGAGGAAGATCTACACGAACGACGAGGACTATAAGCAAGCGCTCAACAACCACTTCCGCTACTACAACACCCAGCCTTGGCTCGCCGCCATCATCCTCGGCGCCTGCGTGGCCATGGAGGAGCGTGACGGCCTCGCGGCGGCGGACGCCGTCCAAGACCTGAAGATCGGCACCATGGGACCGCTCGCCGGCGTCGGCGACTCCCTGCTCATGACCATGATCCCGACCATCATGGGCTCCATCGCCGCCTATATGGCCATCGAGGGCAACCCCGTGGGAGCCGGCATCTGGTTCGCGCTCATCCTGGCCATCTTCTGGGTCCGCATGCACGCCCTCGAGTTCGGCTACAAGCAGGGTGTGAAGCTCGTCACCGACTTCAGCGAGAAGCTTCCCAACCTCACTGCCGCCGCCTCCGTGCTCGGCCTCACCGTGGTCGGCTGCCTCATCGCCTCGGTCATCGGCGTCACCTGCCCGATTAGCTTCAGCTTCGGCGACGTCTCGATGGAGATTCAGCCGCTGCTCGACAAGATCCTGCCTGCCATGATCCCCGCCGCCATCACGGGAAGCGCGTATTACCTTCTTACCAAGAAGAACGCGAGCATGACGGCCCTCATCCTCGTGGTGATCGTCCTCGCGATGGTCGCCTCCGCCGCCGGCATCCTCGCCTAGCTTCGACCCAAGAGATTGGTGAATCAATGAGAAAGATAGTTGTGGCGAGCCATTCCCTTCTCGCCCAGGGCTTCAAGGACACCCTCGAGTTCCTTACGGGTAAGAGCGACGCCGTCAACGCCGTGTGCGCCTACGTGAACGACAACGGCGAGGGGCTCGACGCGGCGGTCGAGGCTGCGCTTTCGGGCACTGACGAGGTCGTCGTTCTTACCGACGCGCTCGGCGGCAGTGTGAACCAGCGCTTCTCCCGCTTCGCCTCCGACCGGATCCACGTGATCGCGGGTGTCAACCTCCCGCTCGCCATGACGGTCGCGCTCGCGCGCCCCGACGAGAAACTCGACTTCGACGCCCTCGTCGACGAGGCGCGCCAGCAGATCGTCTACGTGAACGGTGCCAGTTCCGCCGAGTGCGAAGACGACGAATAGAGGAGGTCGACGATGAGAGAGTTCCTTAAAGACGTGTGGATGCACGGCGGTGAGGAAAGCCGCGCCATCACCCCCGAGAACATCACGGGCGAGAAGGGCCGCGCCGCCATGTCGGCCAGCCACCTCGGCGTCGGCCGCAAGGGCTCGTGCTGCGTGCCCCTTGAGTCCGGCGAGACCATCACGCTCGCGGACATCGAGGGCCCCGGCATCATCCGCCACATCTGGATGACCGTCCCCGACAAGACCGCCGCCGGCAGCTTCGTCATGCGCGACCTCGTGCTGCGCTTCTACTGGGACGACGAGGAGACCCCCTCGGTCGAGTGCCCTGTCGGCGACTTCTTCTGCAACGGCTTCGGTGAGCGCGCCATCGTCAACTCGATGCCCATCTGCGTGAACCCGACGGGCGGCATGAACTGCTACTTCGAGATGCCTTTCAGGAAGCACGCCAAGGTCACGCTTACGAGCGAGCACCCCGGGTTCATTAAGTACATCTTCTACACGTTCAACTACGCGCTCACCGACGTGCCGGACGACGCCATGTACTTCCACGCCCGTTTTAACCGCGAGCGCAGCACCCGCAGGGGCGTCGACTACACCGTGCTCGACGGCGTGCGCGGTAAGGGCTACTACGTCGGCACCTACATGGCCCTGTGCGCTCTGGAGCGCTATTGGTGGGGCGAGGGCGAGATGAAGTTCTTCCTCGACGGCGACGAGGAGTTCCCCACGGTCACCTCGACGGGAGCCGAGGACTACTTCGGCGGTGCCTGGGCCTTCCTCGACAGGCCGCCCCACGCGCTGCCCGAGGCGCAGTGCTTCAACACACTGTTCGCCGGCTACCCGTACCGCTCGACGCGCGACGCCACGCGCGACCGCTTCAGCGCGGGCAAGCCGAACCCGAACCCGATGCTCGCGACCAACGACGACGCGCTGCCCAGGCACGGCCTCTACAGGTGGCACCTTCCCGACCCGATCTCGTTCAAGGAGGACCTGCGCGTGACGTTCCAGGACCTCGGCAACGACGACATCAAGCTCTACGAGCGCGAGGACGACATCTCCACCGTCGCCTACTGGTACCAAAGCGAGCCGCACGCCGTGCTCGCCCCGTTTGCCGCAAGGCAGGACCGCGTGCCCAGGTAGGGTCGCCTCGAAACAAGCCAACGTTATGGGCGCCCGCGGTTGACCATGACTGCGGGCGTTTCTTTGTAAGGAGGATCACATGAGCGAAAAGCAAATGAGGCTCGGCGCCCTCGAGGCCGGCGGGACCAAGATGGTCTGTGCCGTGGTGTCCGGCGACGGCGAGGTCCTCGACCGTATGGAGACCCCGACGCTTACGCCCGCCGAGACCGTCCCGCAAATGGTCGAGTGGTTCACCGCCCGCAATGTGGACGCGTTGGGCATCGGCGCCTTCGGCCCGACCTGCGTCGACCCCAACGATGAGCGCTACGGTTCCATCCTCCAGACGCCCAAGCTCGCGTGGCGAGGCTATGGTCTTCGCGCCGCTTTCGCCGACGCCCTCGGGATTCCGGTGACCTACGACACGGACGTGAACGTTGCCTGCCTCGGCGAAGTGGTCTTCGGCTGCTGCAAAGGGCTCGAGGACGCCGTCTACGTAACCATCGGCACCGGCGTGGGCGCGGGCGTCATGTGCGCGGGCAGGCTCCTTCACGGCATGCTGCACCCCGAGGCCGGCCACATGCTGGTAAGGATTCGTCCCACCGAGGAGGGACGCTGCGTCTGCCCGAGTCACGCGAGCTGTCTCGAGGGCCTCGCCTCCGGCCCCGCCATCGCCGCGCGCTGGGGAAAGCCCGCGGCCGAGCTCGCGGACAACGCTGAGGTGTGGGCGCTCGAGGGGGATTATCTGGGGCAGATGTGCGCGAACCTCGTGCTCATGTACTCGCCTCGCCGCATCGTCCTCGGCGGCGGCGTGATGCACCAGGAGCAGCTCTACGGCATCGTCCGCAAGAAGACCCTCGAATATCTGGGCGGCTACATCCAGACTGCCGAGCTTAAGGACATGGAGAGCTACATCTGCGCCCCGGGCTGCGGCGGCGACCAAGGAATCCTTGGCGCGGCCGAGCTGGCAAGAAGGACGCTCGCGTAACTTGCGCTCTCTCCGCCATACAACGCGTTAAGAAAAGACGAGCGCTTCTTGCCAATTGGGCGGCAAGAAGCGCTCATCTTTTGCATTTGTTTTTGGGGCAGGATGCCCCGCCTCCGCTAGAGTCTCTGGACCGCCACACCCACGAGGTTTGGACCGGTGTGGACAAGAAGCGCGGGGCTGATGTCGGAGCGGACGACCTCCACCGCGTTGGCCACGCGCTCGCGCAGGGCCTGCTCCATGCGGTCATAGAGGCCGGCGTAGGGTGAGGTGCGGCTCACGGCAAAGCGCACCTTGGGGTGCTTCTCGACGATGGCGGCGATGAGCTTGACCTCGGTGCGATGCGGTACTTGCACAGCCATTTCGTGTGCGCGAGGCTGTTGGCTTTCTGGGCCACAGCAATCACCTTCCCCCTAGCATGATGACCTGAACAATCCTCATGCTAGGGGGAAGGTTTTGTCGCGTAGCGGAAATTGGCCTCCACCCGCTGAGCGGGTGGCTTTCTATGCCGCGCGGCACGGACTAAAGTCCATGAATAAAACAATCCCGCGGGTATTTGGGTGCGCACGCATTGACCGTGCCCTTGCACGCCCAATATGCGCCGTAAAAGCCGTCTTCTTCAACGCCAAAGTGAATGGGCTTCATTTTTGCCTTTTAAAATCTTATTTTTACGATTTGCATTTTCATCCCGTTGTCACCGACCCTTGCGAGAAACCGGAAAAAGCCGCTGACAGAAGGGTCTCTCAAATCGTTGTAGCCCAGCATATAGCCGCGACTTGTGACCTGCAGACGGCTGTCCCACGTGCCGATTTCCTTGGCGGCATCCGAAACCGCAAAATATGCCCCCACATCCTTGATTTTTGCAGTCTTAAGCCATGTTTTTGCGATCATCTTTACTGCCGTCCGATTGGCAGCATCAAAGACCAGCACACCGCCGGGGAAAGCGTCTGCCATCCCCCGTACCAGTTCCCGGACCTGCTGGGTCAGAAAGTAATAGAACACCCCGGAGGCAAAGAACACCGCCCCGCCGGAGGCATCGATTTTGCTAAACCATGCGGTGTCTTTCAGGTCGCAGGGGATATTATGTTCTCGATCCCCGGCGGGCAGTAGCTGCTGCCGCAAGGCAATCACATCCGGGAAGTCCAGATTGTAGATCTTGCATCTACCGTTGTCGCAGGTTCTGCCGGTGTTGTCCAGCCCGCAGCCCAGATTGACCACCGCCGCATTGGGGTGGCCTTTCAGGTAATCCCGCACCTCGAAAGCAAGATCACTCTGCCGTGTGGCCACCTCCAGCGCACCAAAGCGCTGCATCAGGCTGCGGGAGTTTTCTCTGCCTCTGAAAAGTCGTAGTCGATTTGGTCGAGCAGACGAACCGCTGTTTCATCCCTATAAAGGTTCGGGTACAGCTCCGTACACAGCTTCCGGGAATACAGCGGGAGGATCAGCGTCTCCTGAACGGTGTTTTTCTCAATTTTACATTTCATAGGTTTCTTCCTCAGTGAATAAAAACTGTCACAATTGCCGCCAGCACAGCCGCTATGACCGTCATGCCTATCGCCATGTACAGGATGGATGCAAAAATACCCGCATGGCGTCCTCAAACGCCATATCCGCCACACTGCCTTGCAGAACGGCGCAACGCCCCTTCTGAATTGCAGTTCGGTTGAGCTTTCTAGCCTTCTCCACGCTGACGGGTGAATAGTCGATGCCCTTGACGACGCCATGCGGGCATTTTTTCAGCAGCCGTTTTATGTTCGCCCCGCCGCCACAGCCGCAATCCAGCACCTTGGCATTTGGCGCAAGTCGTAGAAATCGAAGTCCCCACTGCGCCACAGGGCTGTGGCCCAGATTCATCATGGCAACCATAAGTTTTCCGCCGAGGCCCACGGGCTTGCGGGTGTTTTCAAAGAACGACATCTGGTCCCTCCGATTTCGTGCATTCCGCATAGGTCAACGGGAACGAAGCCTTCAGCACCGCGCTTTTCTGCACCGCCCAGCCGTTTTGACGCAGGAAACACAGGTATTCCTCGCTTGTCCACCTGCTGTGGAGGGGGAATCCCGCCATACTCATGAAAAAGGCTTTTACCTTGCCGGAAACCGAGTTTCCCGCGTGGGTGAAGGTTGGCGCGATGAGCACGCCGTCGTCCTTCAGCACCCGCCTGATTTCTTGCAGGGCTTTTTCCGGATGCGGCACTATGTGAAGCGCGTTGGACGCGATCACCACTTCGAAGGACTTCTGTGCATAGGGCAGGCGGAACATATCTTGTACGGAAAAATGCAGCTTTGCGGATTGATTGCCCCGCTTTGCCTCAAGGATCATCTTTGCAGAGGCGTCCGTAGCCTCGATGTGCGCCGCCGCATTCACGACGCTCTTTGCGATAAGCCCCGTGCCGGTGGCAACCTCCAGCACGGTTTTTGCTTTCACCACCGGCCGGATCAGCCCATACATCTTCTCATACGCCGCCCGGTCGTTTCGCATGAAACGGTCGTACCGACCGGCATTCCTGTCCCAGAAGCCCTTGCGTCCGCGCATGGCTATCGCCCCCAAACAGTTAGAGCCATCTCCCCAGGCGTCCTGTTGCTGAGCTCGTAGTTCCTGATCGCCGAATTGCGTTGCCTCCTGCTTAGAGTTTTCTCTTATATCCACAGTCGCAGTACGGGCCTCCGGAGGCGAGCGTGTACTGCCGCACAAAGTCGGTCACGCCGCCTGCCTCGCTCATGGTGTAATCCAGACGGCACAGCGCAGGGGTTAGATCGTATAGCTCCAGATCTTTCATCAGCACGCAGATGCCGCATTTCGTGAATCGTCCCTCGTAACCGCTGCCGTCGGGGTATTCGTAGAAATCCATGTTCCACGAATAGGGATTCCGGTCAGCCGCCCTTAGCGCGGCGGTGGCTTTCATGCCCGCAATATCCTTTTCGGTGAATTTGCTCTTTCCGCTCATTCGGCAGAACCACTTCACGGGCTTTGTCATCATGGCGTCGGCGTAGTAGATTGTCAGCCGTTCCACATCTGGGCGCTCCGGCATGGAGAGAACGAACGCGCCGACCATGGCGCTGTTGACAAGGTTCATCTTGAATCGGTCGCCCTTCTCGAACTCCGGCAAACCGGCGATGATCCTTCTGTATTCAGACTTCGCCTTTCGCGTGATAGCTTTTGCTCTTTCCGTATCGTAGCCGAACACCGCTGTCAGCTGTTTTCGGAAGGACGGCGCAAGCAGTGCCCACATGGCGAAAGGCATTCCGAAGTAGATCACTGTTTGTCCCTCCAATCGCATAGTACGCGGGTCAGGCGGCGGTCGATGTCAATGCGCGCCATTTGCTTTCACCACCGGCCGGATCAGCCCATACATCTTCTCGTACGCCGCCCGGTCGTTTCGCATGAAACGGTCGTATCGACCGGCATTCTTGTCCCAGAAGCCCTTGCGTTCGTGCATGGCTATCGCCCCCAAACAGTTAGAGCCATCTAACTATAACACGCGAATCGTGCAGCAAGATAAGGCTAGCCTTATTTTCTTGGCAAAGACGCATCTCTCCGGCTTTCGCCTATAGCGGCGCGAGCCAGATGCTAGGCTGGAGCTGAAGAAGGGGCTTGGCGGACAGGTAGGTCGATTCCGGTTCCCGGAACGGTGGTCCAGCCAATTACACCAGGGCTCTAGTCATTGAGTGGGAATAGAAAATTCCTTAGTTATGGGGGTATAAATTTGATTTCCTTCAGGATAAACCCCCATGACTATATGAATTGACCTGCTGACTTCAATGAAGATTGGAGGGTAACGGTCAGGGGTGACGGCCCAGCGAGTGTTATTTTGCGAGCTATGCGCATTGAAAGCGACCTTTCGTGGTATAAACTACTTGCCGGAAGCCGCGGCTTTCAGAGTACGGCTTACGTGTACGTTTAACCTCCGTGGGCGACGGGGTGCCGCAAGGCGTAGAATATCGCCCACCTGTAGGGGCCTGCAGCGATGCGGGCCCCGCTTCGTATGAAGGGGGCGTAACCGATGAAGATCGTATCCATCTCTCAGGATTTCTTCGACCTCGTCGAGGGCGACCGCGAGCTCATGCTTAAGCACAATCGCCCCTGCATCGTGGTGGTGAGGCTGCGTTTCCGCGGGAAGCGCAGGGACTTCGCCGTGCCGCTGCGTTCCAACATCGCCCCTAACGTGCCCAAAGACCAGTACTTTGCGTTGCCACCCCGCCCCACGACGCGTCCCGGCTGCCGCCACGGCATCCACTACATCAAGATGTTCCCCATAACCAAGGCCTACCAGCGCCGCTTTAGGACCGAGGGCTCGGCCTACTACGAGACACTCCAGCGCATCATCGACGGCAACACCAAGCGCATTGTCTCCGAGTGCCAGGCATACCTCGACCGCTACGAGCGCGAGGGAAGGCCTCGCTTTGCCGTCGACATCGACCGCATCGTGGGGCTGCTGGAGGGCGAGAAGTAGGGCACCTCGGCTCAGTCTCGAGCCATGCGGAGTCGCTCCGCATTTTTGAACGCTGCGTGTGCGTCCCAAATACTTGAGAAGCAAGCTGTGAAGTGCAGTGGCGCGCCCGTGCCCGTGCATAGCCGTCACCATCAGCGTCTACGGTGCGCTACAACATCACGGGCAAACCGCCTGACAAGCCGAGCATCCTGATCGTTCCGTCTATGAGCTACGTTGCCGTGCGGGGCAAGGGCGATCCCAATGCCGAAGGCGGCACGTAGCAGAACGCGTTGCCGATGCTCTACGGCGTCGCATATACCATCAAGATGTCGAAAAAGGGCCCCTGAGAGATCGTGGGCTATTTCGACTTCGTCGTGCCGCTGGTCGAGGGCTTCTGCCGACATGACATGGCCGGGGCTTACCCTCCGACGCGCCCTTGCGCATATTTCCTTATCGGTTTCGAAACCGAGAGGGAGCGGATGATGGCATGGGTGGACCGCACTACGTACATGGAGCGGCTTTGGGCGCTCGAGGGCACCCGGGACATCAAGGTGATCACGGGGATGCGCCGCTCTGGTAGGTCCGAGCTTATGAAGGCGTTCTCCGCCTCCGTTGCTCGGAGGGACCCATCCTCCAACAACGTCTACATCGATCTGCTGGACCTCGACAACGAGCCGCTGCTTGAGTATCACACGCTGTATCACGAAATCATCGAGCGGCACAAAGAGGGCACCCGCAACCGTCTCTTCATCGACAAGGTGCAGCTGTGCGAGGGTTTCGAGAAAGCAATTAACAGCATTCACGCACGTGGCGAATGGGATATCTACCTCACGGGATCGAACGCGTTCCTCCTGAGTTTGGACCTGGCAACCCTGTTCACAGGGCGCCACGGGGAGGTACACATCCTCCCCTTCAGCTTCGGCGAATACCGCTCCTACTTCGACGAGCAGGGGGCCGTCGACGACGACTTCGACGGATTCATCAGGCGCGGCGGGCTCGCCGGGTCCTACGATTACGATGACATCTCGGAGTCGTACGGTTTCCTTCGGCGCGGGCGGATTGGGACCGAGCGCCGATCTAGAGGCATTCGGTCAGAATCTGGAACACCTCGCTGCGCTCCAGTTTCTTGGCGCAGCCGCCGGTGAGCACGCAGGTGCCCGCAACCTTGTGCAGCGTCTCGTCGGACGCGTCGGAGCCCATCTCGGCGAAGCTCGTGGGAAGCCCCATCTCGCCGATGAACGTCTGCAGGCGGTCGATGCCTTCGAGCGCCACCGTAAGGTCGTCTTTGCCCTTGGCGTCGACGCCCCACACCTCGCGCGCCCAGCGGGCGAACTGCGCGGGCGCCTCGGGGGCCAGGTGGCGGTAGAGCGCAGGGTGGATGACCGCGAGGCCCATTCCGTGGTTGGTGTGGGTGTACGCGCCGTACTGGTGCTGGATCATGTGCGCCTGGAAGTCCGTTGACTTGCCGATCTTGAGCACGCCGTTCTCGGCCATGGCGGAGTCGTATACGAGCTCGCTTCTGGCATCGAGGTTCTGGTCGTCGTCTGCGATGATCCGCATGTTGCGGATGACGTTACGCTGGATGGCGAGGTTGATGTCGTCGGTGACATTGCGCCCGCGCGGGCTTCCGAAATAGCTCTCCATGCAGTGCGAGAGCGTGTCGAACGCGCCGCTCATGAACTGCGCGTGCGGTACGGTGAGTGTGAGCGCCGGGTTGAGCGCCGCCCACATGGGCATCGCCCCAAGATAGGCGCCCTTCACGTGCGTCTCCTCGTTGGTGATGACGGCGCCGTTGTTCTGCTCGGCGCCCGTGCCGGAGAGCGTCACGATGCAGCCCATGGGGATGAACGAGCTCGGCATCTTGCCGTCGGCGTGCTCGAACGTCTCGATGTCCTCGTCAAGCATCGCCTGCGCGGAGACTACCTTGCAGCAGTCGAAGACCGACCCGCCGCCGACGGCGAGAATGAAGTCGACCTGCTCCTCGCGTGCGAGTGCGGCGCCTTCCTGGCACTTCTCGTAGGTCGGGTTGGGCATGATGCCGCCGAAGTCCACCACGCGCTTGCCCGCGCTCGTGAGCTTATCGACCACGTGGCCGTAGACGCCGGTTCGCTTGACCGAACCTCCGCCGTAGGCGAGCATCACTGTCTTGCCCATGGCACCCATCTCGGCGTCGAGTGCCTGGTCCATGGCCCCCTCGCCGAAGTAGTTCCTGACCGGGTAGTCGTACGTGAATGAGTTCATGGCAATTCCTCCTAGTAAGTTATCAGTGCGGTCTGACGCTCGTCTACACGTTGCGCACGAGCCCGGACATCCATTCGATGGTGGCGGGGTCGTGGTGGTCGAAGAACGCGCTGCGCCCGGTGTCGAGCGCGGCGATGGCGACCATCTCGTCGTCGCCCAGCGCGAAGTCGAAGATGTCGAAGTTTTGCTCCATGCGATCGCGGTGCGTGCTCTTAGGGATACAGACCACACCGCGCTGCAGCAGCCAGCGCAACACGACCTGGGCGACCGTCTTGCCGTGCGCCTCGCCGATGCGAGCGAGGACCTCGTTGCGGAAGAGGTCGTTTCTGCCCTCCGCAAAGGGCGCCCAGCCCTCCGTGGCCACCTCCTTGCCGGCCATGTACTCCTGCGCCTCGCGCTGCTGGAAGAACACGTTGCACTCGACTTGGTTCACGGCGGGGGCGATGCGGTTGAACGAGATGAGGTTTGCGAGGTGATCGGGGTAGAAGTTAGCTGTGCCTATGGCGCGGATAACGCCCTGCTCGTAGAGCTCCTCCATGGCGCGCCACGCGCCGAAGACGTCGCCGAACGGCTGATGGATGAGGTAGAGGTCGACGTAGTCGAGCCCCAGTCGCTTGAGCGACGCGTCGAAGCCGCGCTTGGCCCCCTCGTAGCTCACATCCGACATCCATAGCTTGGTCGTCACGAACACCTCGTCGCGCGGCAGGCCGCTCGCACGAATGGCGGCCCCGACCGCCTCTTCGTTGCCGTAGCTCGCGGCCGTGTCGAGCAGCCTGTAGCCGACCGAGAGTGCGTCCTCCACGGCGCGCTGGCATTCCGCGGCGTCCGGGATCTGGTACACGCCGAAGCCGAGCTGCGGCATTCTGACGCCGTTGTTCAAGGTGATGTAGTCCATGGTGCCTTCCTTTCTCGCAACTTGACGTATCCACCATACGAGGGGCGCCGCGCCGGCGGAAGTTTCCGTTGGTGAGGGTTCTATAACGCTGGGGTGCGCACGGTGTTATAACCCGCGGGTTCTAGGCGTCACCTCAAAGAGATCGGCACCCGAGATCGTCGGCGATGGCCTGAGCTACGACAGCGGTGTGGCCCTGTCCCGAGTAGTAGGCCACGAGGACGTTGCCGTCTGCAGCGGGCACTGCGGCGGGCTCGTCCTCGACAGTCGACTGGTCCTCGGCGGCTGCTTGGTTGGTCCGTTATCGTCTGAGCGCTACTCCTGCGCGTCGAAATCGGGGCGTATGGCCAGGTAGCCCGCGAGTGCTTCCTCAGTGGCGGTGTAGTAGGTCATGATCCCGTCGAGCTTGGCAATCTCAGCCATCTCGTCTTCGGTGAGGGAGAAGTCGAAGATGTTCGCGTTGTCGGCGATGTGGGCGGGGTTCTTGGAGCCGGGGATGATGGAGGTGCCCATCTGCACGTGCCAGCGCAGGATCGCTTGGGCCGGGGTCTTGCCGTACTTCTCGGCGAGAGCGACGAAGACGGGCTCCTCCAGAAGACCTTTGTCGCCGTGGCCGAGCGGGTACCACGCCTCGATCACCGTGCCGTACGGCGCGAGGTAGGCGCGCAGGTCGCGCTGGGCGTGGTAGGGGTGGCACTCAACGGTCACGAGCTGCGGCTTGATGTCGGCGACCTCGATGACCTCGGCGATCTTGTCTTGCGGGAAGTTGGAGAGGCCGAGGGCGCGCACCTTGCCCGCGCGGTACGCCTCCTCCATCGTGCGCCACGCGGCCAGGTAGTCGCCTACCGGCTGGTGCAGGATGAGCATGTCGACGTAGTCGAGCCCCAGGCGCTGGAGCGTGGCGTCCACCGCCGGCATGCTCGCGTCGTAGACGCTCGGCCAGAGCTTGGTGGAGACGAAGATCTTGTCGCGCGCGATGCCGCTCTTGGCGATGGCACGGCCCACGGCGCGCTCGTTCATGTAGGCGTTGGCGGTGTCGATGTGTTCGTAGCCAGCCGTGAGCGCGGCGGGTGCGGCCGGCCCCGGCCCCGGCCGGGGTCATGAGGAAGGTGCCCAAACCCTCGATGGGCATCTCTATGTCGTTGTTGAGCTTCAGATACTCCATGGTCTTCTCCTTAATGGTGACTTTTCGAATACAAGGCTACGGCGTTTACTGACGTGCGAGAAGTTCACGTTGGAATGATGGATATAACCATGGGGTATATACGGCACATAATGCGTGACAGGAGGATCGATGTACAACCCACAGCTTGACACTTTCATCCGCGTGGCGGAGGCGGGCAGCTTCTCCAAGGCGGCACAAGAGTCCTTCATCACGCCCACGGCCGTCATCAAGCAGATGAACCTGCTGGAGTCGCGGCTAGGCCTTACGCTGTTCCACCGATCGCATCAGGGGCTTTCGCTTACGCGAGCAGGCAGGTCGCTGCTCGCCGACGCCCGCCATATCGTGCAGTACTCTCAAGAATCAATCGCACGCGCCCGCGTCGCCGAGCGTGGAGAGAAGCGCATCATCCGCGTGGGAGTGTCGCTCATGACGCCCAGCACGCCGCTCACGAAGCTGTGGCCGAAGGTGAAGGAACGTTGCCCTGGCATGAGCCTTCAGGTGGTCACGTTTGAAAACACACCCTCGGCGGCGCGCGGTTTGGCGAACCTCGGGCAAGACATGGATATCGTGGCGGGGATTTTCGACGATGCCTTTCTTAAAGAGCGCGGGTGCCTGGGCCTCGAGCTTTCGCGCGAGCCGCTCTGGTGCGCCGTTCCCGTCGACAACGAACTCGCCAAACGCGACATCGTCACATTCGACGACCTCCACAATCACAGTCTTATGCTTATACGCCGGGGCTGGAACGCCGAAATCGACCGCGTGCGCGACGAGATACTCTTGCATCATCCTCAAATCGCGCTCGTAGACTTCCCGCAATATCGGGCGGAGGTGTTCAATCGCGGCGCGAACGAGGACCTCGCGCTTGCGACGCTGCCGTTGTGGGCCAACGTCCACCCCATGCTCAAAACCGTCCCTACCGATTGGGACTGTCTCGTGTCTTACGGGCTGCTTCATTCGTCGCACCCCGCAGACCATGTGTGGGAGTTCCTCGATGCGGTTTCTGCCGCGCTCGAGGCAAAGCATGGGTAGGCAATCGCGAGCAGATGCGCTTATGCCTATGGGAATAACGGGAATAACAGCCTCCGGACCCTCTGGTTCGGAGGCTTTCTTTTTGCATGTCTGCCTAAAACGACTCCTTGCCAAAGCCCCTTGAGCATCGGGCGGCATTATTGAGTGTGGGCGTTATCGTAGGTATCTTTGATTTCTTCCGGCAAATTGTCGGGAATCAGCGCCTTCACTCTATCCTCGTTGCCATCTTGGATCACCTGCTCGTAGTACCAGCATTTGAACTTCAACATATCCAGCGCACGGTTCATGTTCGCGATCTCCGATTCCATGTGGGCCTTCCGCTCCTCGAACATGGCCTTGCGCTTGGGATATGTCGATGGGCCCTCCGCGCACCATTCCATGAACAGCCGGATGTCCTTGATCTCCATCCCAGCCTTCTTCAGGCATTCGATGACCCGAAGCGCCTCGAGTTCCGTATCGCCGAATCGGCGAATGCCGGACGTCCGCTTCAATTCCGGAAACAATCCCTGTTTGTCGTAATACCGCAGCGTGGAAACGGGCAGACCGAACATCTCCGCTACCTGTCCGATTGTGTACATGGTTCCTCCGGACGAATCTCGAATTTACTCCTTGACCTAAAGTTAGATTTATGTATTACCTTATTTTCGTCAATATATATAAGGAGTGCAAGGGGTATTCCGTAATGAGCAAAACGGTTTTGATAGTCTCTTCAAGCCCTCGAAAGGATGGCAATTCCGAGACATTGGCGGACGCCTTCGCCCAAGGAGCGCGAGAAGCGGGCCATAGCGTGGAGACCGTGCGCCTGCGCGAAAAGCAGCTCGGCTTCTGCAAGGGGTGCCTTGCCTGCCTAAAGCTGGGGCGCTGCGTCATCCAAGACGATGCCGTGGAAATTGCTGCCAAGATGCACGATGCAGATGTGCTGGTGTTCGCAACGCCCGTCTACTATTACAGCGTTTGCGGCCAGCTCAAGACCATGCTGGACCGCGCTAACCCGCTCTTCGGCTCCGATTACGCATTCACCGAGGCGTATCTGCTGGCGACGGCGGCGGAGGACGGGTGCTCGACCTTCGACGGCGCGAAGAAGGCAGTGCAGGGATGGGTTGACTGCTTCCCCCGCTGCACGCTTGCCGGGACGGTATTCGCCGGCGGCGTGAACGGTGTGGGCGATATCGCCGGGCATCCCGCTCTGGAGCAGGCGCAACGAATGGGCATGGAAATCTAGGCGCGGCTTGGCTGCGCGGAAGCAGTTTTGTACTCAAAACCATCGACTGGAGGAATCAAACATGACGATTAAACAGACAGCGGGCAGAGATGCCCTGGGGGACTTTGCCCCCAAATTCGCACAGCTCAATGACGATGTGCTGTTCGGCGAGGTGTGGAGTCGAGAAGACGGGCTTTCCCTTCGAGACCGCAGCATGGTGACGGTTGTGGCCCTGATGGCGCAGGGACTGACGGACTCTTCGTTTAAATATCATCTGATGTCCGCAAAGAATAACGGGGTGACCAGGGCGGAGATAGCGGAAATCCTTACGCACGCGGCGTTTTATGCGGGATGGCCCAAGGCGTGGGCGGCCTTTCGCATGGCGAAGGAGGTCTGGGCGGACGAGGACGACGGCGCCGATGCAAAGGCGCAGCACCAAAACGAGATGGCGTTTCCCATCGGTGCCCCCAACGACGCATTCGCGAAGTACTTTATCGGTCAAAGCTACCTCTCACCCCTTTCCACCGAGCAAGTCGGCGTTTACAACGTGACGTTTGAGCCCGGCTGCCGCAACAACTGGCACACCCATCACGCCAAAAGCGGCGGCGGGCAGATTCTCGTCTGCGTGGCTGGCCGAGGGTTTTACCAGGAATGGGGCAAACCGGCACAGGAGCTGTGCCCCGGCGATGTAGTAAATATTCCCGCAGGCGTAAAGCACTGGCACGGTGCGGCGCCCGACAGCTGGTTCTCCCATCTCGCGGTGGAGGTTCCGGGCGAGGAGGCCTCCAACGAGTGGTTGGAGCCCGTGGACGACGAGCAATACCTTAAAGCGACTGACAAGGAGGTTTAAATACCTTCGCCGTCCGCGCCGCCGAGAGCAGGGCGCCCAAATCGGCCTGGATTGCCTCTGCCTTGCTTCCAAGCTGCAGCGGAGCCGAGTCGCCCGAGATGTTTACGCTTAACAGGTGCGCATCCGTCAGCTTTGCGGTCATGCTCCAGAACGGGAGTGTGATGATGCCGGGGGTCATCTCGCCCACGCCCAGTTCCAGCAACAACACACGGACGTTACCGCGCTCGCGCACGAAGCGCTCGTATCGTTCGAGACTCTCGCGCCATGCCGTGCCCTGCAGAAACGTGTCGTCCCGTACCCACGGCACAAGCTGCCAACCGCAGTGCGGGCATCGGGGGACATCCTCGCTGCGGACCTCGAACCCCGCCATGCCCGCAAGTATGCGCTCGACGTAGGGGCTCGCGTCGAAGAGCTCGTCGCAGCATGGCTGCTTGCATTGAAGGTATGCGAAGCTCCCCTGATAGTTACAGGTTCTCTCGGCGGAAAACGTCTTCTCGACCTGGGTGTCCACATTGGTGCTCAGGATGAAGTAGTCCTTATGGCCGATGAGGGACCGTAGGTCGAGATAGGGTTGCGAGGCCGGCTCGCGTAGCATGAAGTCGATGTATCGCGCGTAGTAGGCCCATTGCTGCTCGAGACTGGGGTAGAGGTGGTAGAAGCCGTCGAAAAGGCTCTTGAAGCCAAAGGCTTGCCGCCAGTCCGTCATTCCGGCACGCGTCATGCCCGCATGGTTGTAATGGTTGAACCCGGCGGCGCTCGACATGCCCGAGCCGATGCCGACGATGATGACGTCGGCATCGTCGATAAGGCTTCGAAGCCTCATCGCTTCTCTTTCTAGAGGCGGCATCGGGCGATCTCCTCAAAAGCCGGGGCCATATCGCCGTCAACGAGAATTGTCTCGCACAAAGCGTCGGGCGCCATGGCCTGGCTGTAGTTGAACACGATGTAGGTGGCGTGCTCGCTGTCGTTCGCGACCTGAGCGAGCATGCGCTTTATGATGCCGTTGCGCAGCCCCACGCCAAGCTCGAGAATGACAACCCTGCCATTGTGATGGACTTGCACAAGGCGTGCGAGTTCTTCGAGCTGGGCTGTAGCGAGGGCATCTGGATGAGCGAGACGCATTTCGTCAATCGACGTGCGTATGCTCCCCTCCGTTTCGAGCACGCTGTTCTCGTTGAACCCTGCACGTGCGAAGTGTCCGTCGATATTGCACGTGATCACGAAGGTGTCAGCGTGCTCCGTAAGATGCCGCAGCCTGTTCATGAGCGGGCTGGGCTCATACTCGACATACTCCTTTTGATGGAACCGCTCGGCCCATCGGCGTCGTACGTTTGCATCTAGAGAGGCGAGCCCCTGCAGTATGCAGCCGATGCCGTCGGCCTGGGCGAGGTCCCCGTACGCCTCTCGGAAATGGGCGTCGGCGCAGAAGAGATTGAGCCCCTCCGCCATGTCGAGCCCGTTGCTGGCGCCGATGATGACAAGATCCGCCTCGGCAAGTGCCTGGCCGATACGAACCGCTTTTACCGTTTCCATGCGCTACCTACCCAGTGTCTTGCGCACGTCGGCGAGCACGTCGGCGATATCGGCGCGAACGGCGAGCCCCCGATCCTCGATTGCACGGGGGAGAAACTGCGTCCTGTTGTTCACGGCGATGTAGCCAGCCTGCGGTAACTGCGCTGTGAGGGCCCAGAACGGCTCCTGAATAAACGCGGGCGTCATGCGGCCCACGCCCAGCTCAAGGAAGAGAATCTTCTGCCGCGCGTGCGCGTCGAGCCAGTCGGACACCTTGCGGTACTGCTCCTCGTAGAGCTCGCCCTGCAGGAAGTTGCCGTAGCCGCGAACCCAAGGGAACGCCTCTGCCCCGCAGTGCGGGCAGCGTGGCACGAGTTCTGTCGGAACCTCTAGGCCGTCTCCCATGGCCTCTACCATACGAGAGACCGGCTCGATGGCGTCCCATACCTCGTCGGTACAGCAACGGGAGCACTGGAAGAAGCGGTGGTCGCCTTGGATCTCTGCCACCTTCTCCCAAGGGTAGATTTTCATGAACTGCGTGTCCTGGTTGGTGGTGAGAACGAAGAAGTCTTTCTCGGTAAGAATGGCGTCGAGATCTTTGTAGGGCCCGCGCAACGGGGCGTTGAGCGTGGTGTCGAGGAAGGTGGCAAGGTAGCCCCAGCGCGACTCGGCGGTGGGCCAGCGGTAGGACGACCCTTCAAAAGCGCCTCTGAAACCGTAGCGCTCGGCGAATTTGCCGAAATGCCTGCGATAGGTCGCGTTGTCCTCGTAGTAGAAGTCGCCGCCGCCCGCCGCGGAGAGCCCGGAGGCCCCGCCTACAAGCACGCAATCGGCTTCATCGATCATGCGGGCAAACGTTTCGATTTGCTGGTCGTAGGGCTCGGGCTCGCGGGCACTCAGTTCATAGGGCGTGCCGCCGGTGCGGTAGGCGGCCTGATGGGAAAACGATTGGTTGGTGAGTTCGATAACGAGCCGCTCGTATAGAGTCACTTGATACTCTCTTTCAACTACAATGAACAGGTGTCTATAAAAAGCATCAATGTTGATTTGCGTCAGAGCAATGAACAGTTTCGAGCTGCTGTCGATAAACGAGCGGCTTCTGGATATTGTTGAGCGCAGCAATTGGAGGGGCCATGGAATCGGGGAAGATCGATCGTCGCCGACGCTATACGCTCTCGGTCATACGGGAGGCGTTCTTTGCGCTGCTGGCCGAGGTTGGCTTCGCGAAGATGACGGTAGCGGATATCTGCCGCCGCGCCGATATCAACCGCGGCACGTTCTATCTGCACTACGAGGACAAGTTCGCGCTGCTCGACGAACTTATCGACGAGGCCCTGGCGGCGGCACCGCCGCTCGAGGGAACGGAGGCGGGCGCCCTCTGCCAGCGCCCGCCGGCAAACGATGACTATTATCTGCTCTACTCGGATGACGACGCGTACACCCGGGTGGCACAGCGCGTCGTCGGGCGCGGCGCTGAGCAGATGGTTCCCTCGATTATGGAGAAGACCGGGCTTTCGCGCGAGGACGCCTATCTGCTCTTCGTTCACAACGTCCAGGGAAATCTCGCGGTCAACCGTCTGCTCGGTTGGAGGCGAGGGCCCGAGTTCGCCCACGCCCAGGAGCTGCTCAGCGCCTATTCCGAAGGGGGCATGCGGGCGGTATCGGCCCCTTGCACACCGATCGCGAATTAGAACATGATAGCGTCGTCGGCCGTGAAGGCATCAAGGGATCCCTGCTTGACCTGAATGCAGACGTATGTGATGCCCGAGTCGGATGCGGCGCGGAACTGACGGTGTGCGGCGGGGGAAATGCGCAGCCAGTCGCCGGCTGCAAGTTCGATTTCCTCACCGTCGATCGTGACCGAGCCGGCGCCCTCGAGCACGCCATAGATTTCCTCGTTTTCCTTGTGTGCATGGACGAACGGAACGCCAGCGCCGGCGGGAAGATTGTTGACACTCACCTCTGCCCCGGTAAGCCCGAGCACTTCGTGCAGCTCGACACGGCTCTCATTACCGATGTGGGTCTTTGCATAATTAGCCATAATGGTTCCTCTCTTGGGGTTGATTTACCTTGCAGGCATCTCCTGCGTGAGATATATTCAACGCGAAGGCGCATGCAAATACGAGTACGCACATATTTGTAACTGCATACCTTTTTGTGAAACCGGTATGGTCAAGGAGGTTGAGTCTCCCGTGATGGCGAAAGAGGAGCTTCCGGAGTGTCCGGTCGCAACGGCGGTAGCACTCATTGGCGGCAAGTGGAAGCTGCTCATTATCCGTAACTTGCGCGTACGCCCCTGGCGTTTCAACGAGTTGCGCCGCGACCTCGAGGGGATCTCTCAGAAGGTGCTTACCGATAGCCTGCGGCAGATGGAGGATGATGGGCTGGTCTTTCGCCACGACTATGGCGAGAATCCTCCCCGCGTTGAGTATGGCCTTACCGAGCTCGGTCGCCAGATGATGCCCGTCGTGGACTCGCTGGCAGACTTCGGCGCTTATTACAAGACGGTCGTTTCGTAGCGGACACGCTGCTTAGGGGGCGGAGAGCCGCTACGAGTACGATAGCGATTCTCCTGCGGCTGCCGTCGATTCCGTAGTTATAGAGTGGAAGGAGACTGCAATGGGGTCGTCCGCCCCACAAGAAGGCCCTTCCTTCCCGGTATGGCGCCGACATGCGCACGCTGGCTCAAACTGCTCGATGCGCGAGGTGTTGTTATGGCTTCACCCAGCCTGCGGATGCCCAATCATCCGTGCACCACATTCTGCCCATGTACATGGGCGGCTGCCTCCACCGCCACATGGTCTCCGGCGTGCGCCGTTGCCCCGGGTTCAAAGATGACCCTGATGCTTATGTCCTCGCCAAAACTCGTGCCGCCCGCAAGAGTCTCCAATAAAACCTCCAGCTCTGCTTGGCCCTGGGAATAAACGTCAAACTTGTCCGATTCACGCCTCGCGCAAAGGCCGTTCTGCTTCCCAAACCTGATCTGCCTGTCGCACGGCTCGAGGGCGACAAGGGAAGCCTGGGCCACCTCCTTGATATCCTCTGCGAACTACTGGAGTGCGGCACAGTCGGATGAGTGGACCGTTTTCGTTGGAGCTTGGTTGTTTGCCTGTGTGAATGGCGTATTTGTTTTAGCTAGCGGTTGCGACGCCTTGTTGCGGAAATGCCAACTGCTGCAACTGCGCCACCGGCAACACTCAGGGCGGCTGCCATCGCACTGTTGTCGCCCGTCGCGGGTAGGGTGGTCCCGGCTGGTTTAACCGCCGCTACTGCCTTGGTGGAAATGGGATTTGCCGTGGGCTTTTTTGCTTTGGGCTGCGGTGTGGGCTCGGGTTTGGTTTCCGGTTCGGGTTTGACCTCTGGGCTCGGCTTAACACTTGGATCGGGTTTGGAACCGCTCGTATCGGTTGCAATCAAGTGCACGTCACTGTCGAAGACGTAACGGATGTAGTAATCGTGCCGTGTCTCGTGCATAATCCCCTGCCCGCTGTCGAAGTCACGGTCAACGTGTGTGCCAAGGTAGGTTGAGCTGTTGAGGTCCAGCCTGTAAGGGATTTGGTCGTCGGCGTAACTGCCTGTAAAGACTACGGTTGCTCTAACGTGATTGTCAATCATGGTCAGGGCAATAGAGACGCTGGCCTCTTTGGGGTTCTCGGTTTTTATAAGGCTTTCGGTATCGGTGTCGATCTTGAAGAGATGGACGGTGTCGTTAAGCCCGTAGATGAAGTCCTCGGGTTTGTCGGGGAAATCGTATACAAACGCCTCATTCTGGACCAACATGAAGGCAGGAGGGAGCTCCAGGTCATAGTTATGGTCGACAACGGTGGTAGCTGTGAGGCTGCCTTCCACGTTGGCTTCGTCGCAGGTAATGGGTGCTGCGACATCGGTTTCGGGCATTTCTGTCGCCAGTGCTGCGCAGGGTAGCAAAAGCAGTCCTGCCACAAGAATGCTTACTCCGAAGGCGGCGGTTCTGGCGTCTGCATGACGCTTGACGTCGCGAATAGACAGGCCAGTCCGTTTGTTATGGGTTTGCGGTGCAACATGCTGTCCATACATAAGACGCTCCTTGTTCGTAGGCCGGTTTCCGCGGATCTATATTGCGCCTGGCCGATGCGGCTAGGCTCTTTCACGCGAACGCTTATGCGAGCAGGGAGAAAGCTCAAGCTAATTTTCCCACAGTCGATACTTTGCGAGCAACGATTTGCTGTTCAATTCTCGGAGAGAGAATCAAGGTGGCTGAGGAGTTATCAGCCAATAAGATTGTGTCTAGAGAACACGAACAAGAGATGTGGCCTGCAGACGACTGAATAGCTCCATCTGTTTTGGTTACAACAAAATGCGTGCCGTGCGCCTGCGGCATGAAGAAGGGAGATTCCTATGAATATCGTTGTGTTGAGCGGCAGCCCGCGTAAGGGCGCCAATACCGACACCATGGTCGAGACGTTTGCCGAGACCGCGCGTGAGGGCGGCAATACGGTCGAGGTCATCCGCGTTGCCAGCAAGAAGATCGCCGGCTGCTTGGGATGCCAGTACTGCTTTGCCCATGAGGGCACCTGCGTGCAGAAGGACGACATGGCCGACGTGATCGAGTCACTGAAAGACGCCGAAATGGTTGTCTTCGCTTCGCCCATCTACTGGTTTGATATCACTGCGCAGGAGAAGTCTGCTATTGACCGCCTGTACGCCTTCGGTGCTACGGGCTTCCCGTTCACCAAGACGGCCCTTTTGCTCGATAGCCACAGCGAGGGCGTCTATGATGCGGCGATCGCTATGTACAAGTCAACCTGCGCGTACTGCAAGTGGGAGGACCAAGGCATTATCACGATCAGCGGTATGACCGAGCTCGACAGCATGGCATCGTCGCCCAAGTTGGAAGAGGTGCGAGAGCTCGCTCGCAAGCTCGTCTAAGGGCAAGAAGAACGCATGGCAATCGGTGTTGGTGGAAAATGCTTGCTATCCTTACCAAGAGGAATGCTGATTGCCATGCGTTGATGCTTCCGCGGACAATTCCGGCGTGCTAAAACGCCTTCTCGTTCAAGAATTCCCTGAACGCGGGAATGTCAAAGCCAACGAGACCACGCCCGCGCTCTCCAATGACGCCGTCCTCCAGGAGGCGGCGTTTGTATTGGCTTGCGTAGTTGCTGGCGACGCCCATGCGTTTGGCTATCTCCGAGACCCTGCTGGGGCCAGAATCGGGCAGCATCGCGAGCAAAAACTCAATGTCTTTATCGGAAAGCTCCTGATAGGTCGTTTCGAGAATTCGATCGCGCAGCTCTATGCGGGCAAGCAGAGAACCCTGCTGTACATCAGGTGCGCTGATTTTGGGCGAGTTCTCCGAAACATCCCATGTGCGATATCCGACGAGCTGCATCATATAGGGAAATCCGTCGACGGCCTTCACGGCATCCTCGAGCGCTTCTGGCGTGATTGAGCGGCCTCCGGCCTCAACGGTTTTGCGGAATGCGTTTGCAATTTCAACGTCAGTGATTCGTCCCAACTGATGATATTGGGAACGCCTGAGGAACGAGACGGAATCGTTACGTAGCAACGCCGATACTTTGTAGGGCAGTCCTGCCATGAGTAGGGCAACTTTTTTACCTTCGCGTACAAAGTGCTGGTAAACAGAGGCAAATTGAAGCATTTCTTCGAGATCGACGGTGACTTCATCGATGGTGATGAGAAGTCCGATGTCATGTTTTTCGAGTTGCTTAAAGATGCCATTCATGCGCGTGCGCCAGTTGCCCTGAGCCTCTTGAGCATATGTCCAATCGATGCCCACTGGGCCAATTTGAACACCGTTTATGCGCGCGTGAGGCTGTGAGAGGTAGCTATCTGCGGCTTCTTTGGTTCGCTCGATAATATCTTCGAGCATGCCTGGCATGGCGGAGACATTTGCTGCGATCCAGTCGTGTTCAAGCGCCGTTTCTGAAAGGAGCGAGAGAAGCGCCGTCTTGCCCGTTCCCCTTGCGCCAGTAAAAATGGTCGACAGGTTGGGATCTCCCGGGCCGTTGATAAAGCCACGGTTGATGTCACGCAGGATATGCTCGCGACCCGCTAGAAAGGGAGGGACGCTTCCGAACGTCGGGGTAAAGGGGTTCTTGCTGTACTCCATGGTAGCTCCTTTGCAAGTTTTGCTAATTTTTGCAAGTTTTGCTAACTTTTGCAAGTTTTGCTAACTTTTGCAAGTTTTGCTAACGACTGACCAAAGGGCATCGAAGCAGTGACGCTGACATTTTTTACGCAGAAAAATAAGCAGAAATCAATTTATCTGCGTTAAAAAATAGTTGAGAAGAAAAACGACGAGTCCCGGGCGCAATGCCGTTGCGTTCCGGGCCTCGTCGCTTTGCGAAGTATCTAACGATCTCGTTGCCGTCGTCCTAGTCAAACAGACTCGGCATGTCGTTTTCTTTCATGAGAGCGCCGGCGGAGGGGAGGCTCTGCGCGGTGAACTTCTCGGCCGAGACGCCGGCGCCAAGAATCTCCTCGGTCGTGCCGACGGTGGTGACCGAGCGGCCCTTCTTGGCCGTAAAGGCCTGGACGCCCTGCGTGTTGGTGGTCGTCTTGGTCTTGAGCAACGACGTGTTGAAGTTCATCAGGCGGTAGTCGCTCGAGACCAGCGCGATGTCGCGATCTTCCTTGAGCACCTGGGCATACAGCAGCTTGCTGCCGCCGTAGATGGCGTTCTTAAGGCGCTTGCGGTTGGTCTTGGTGACGTATCCAGAAAGCGCGACGCGCACCACGCGGCCGTTCTCAAAGACGAACAGCACGTCGGCCTTGTAGTCCTCGGGGTCGATGACCCAGATGACGCTCTCGTCGGGTTCCATCTCGAGGTCGGTCGGCAGGTACGAGCCCAGCTGGGCCGACTTGGTATCCTCGAACGCCGCGACCTTGCACTTGTACACTTGGCTCTTGTTGGTAAAGACCAGCAGCTCGTGGGTGTTGGAGGACGGGAACTCGATAAAGGGTTTGTCGCCGTCCTTGTACTTGAGCGTGGTCGCCTTCTTGAGTACACGGTCCGTCATCTTCTTAAGGTAGCCATCACGCGAGAGCATGATGGTGACCGGGTACTCCTCGACCTCGGGCTCCAAGCTTACCTCGATAACCTCATGGGGCTCGATCCTACCCGTGCGGCGCGGCATCACGTACTTCTTGTTGACCGCGGCCAGTTCGTTGCTGATGACCTTCTTGATGTTGTCTTCGCTGGAGAGGATCTCCTCAAGCTCGGCAATCTCGCCCTCAAGCTTGGCAATGTCCTTGGTGCGGTTGAGGATGTACTCCTCGTTGATGTTGCGGAGCTTAAGTTCGGCAACAAACTCGGCCTGGGTCTCGTCGATGTCGAAGCCCTTCATAAGGTTGGGCACGACCTCGGCTTCGAGCTTGGTGCCGCGGATGATGGCGATGGCCTTGTCGATGTCGAGCAAGATCGCCTCGAGGCCGTGCAGCAGGTGCAGGCGCTCGGACTTTTTGCCCAGGTCAAAGTTAATGCGGCGACGCGTGGACTCAATACGCCACTTGACCCACTCGTGCAGGATCTGGCGCACGCCCATAACACGGGGATAGCCGTCGACCAGCACGTTAAAGTTGCACGAGAACGAATCCTGCAGCGTGGTCGAGCGATAGAGCTTGGCCATGAGCTTGTCGGGGTCGACGCCGCGCTTAAGGTCGATGGCGATGCGCAGACCCGAAAGGTCTGTCTCGTCGCGGATGTCGGCGATTTCCTTGACCTTGCCCTCCTTGGAGAGCTTGACGATGCGCTCGATGATGACATCGGTCTTGGTGGTGTAGGGGATCTCGTAGACCTCGATGATGCGCTCTTCGGGAATCCAGCGCCAGCGGGAGCGAATCTGGAAGCTGCCAAGGCCGGTTTCGATAATCTTTTCCATCTCCTCGCGGCGGTAGATGATTTCGCCGCCGGTCGAGAAGTCGGGCATGGGCATGTACTCGAGCAGGTCGCAATCGGGGTCCTGCAGGTAGTGCATTGTGGCAGTGCAGACCTCGTTGAGGTTGAAGCCGCAGATGTCGGACGCCATGGCGACGCCGATGCCCTTGTTGGCCGAGACGAGGATGTTGGGGAACGTGGTGGGCAGCAGGCGCGGCTCCTTCATGGCGCCGTCGTAGCTGTCGACGAAGTCGACCGGGTCCTTGTCGATGTCCTTGAAGATCTCGGCGCTGATGGGGGAGAGCTTGGCCTCGGTATAACGCGAGGCGGCGTAGCTCAGGTCGCCCGAATAGTACTTGCCAAAGTTGCCCTTCGACTCCACGAAGGGAGCGAGCAGAGCCTCGTTGCCGGTGGCCAGGCGCACCATCGTCTCGTAGATAGCGGCGTCGCCGTGCGGGTTGAGCTTCATGGTCTGGCCCACGATGTTGGCGCTCTTCTGGCGCTCGCCCTTGAGCAGACCCATCTTGTACATGGTGTAGAGCAGCTTGCGGTGCGAGGGCTTAAAACCGTCGATCTCGGGGAACGCACGCGAGACGTTGACGCTCATGGCGTAGGGCATGTAGTTGACCTCGAGCGTCTGCGTGATCGGCTGGTCGGTGACCTCGGAGTGCAGGCCGATGACGTTATCGGCGTTGACCTGCTTTTTCTTTGGCTGGTTCTTCGTCTTCTTCTTTGCCACGATTTCCTCTTGAACTTCTTATGGGCCGTCGTTATCGATTTGCTGCTACTGCAGGTCCAGCTGGTCCAGGTATTCCTTGCCGTGCTCGGAGATGTGGCGCTTACGGCCCGCCTCGTCGTTGCCCAGCAACAGGTTGAACATGGTTTCCATCTTGGTGACGTCCTCGGGCTCCACTTTGATCAGACGGCGCGTCTCGGGGTTCATGGTGGTGAGCCACATCATGTCCGGATCGTTTTCACCAAGACCCTTGGAGCGGTTGATGGAGCACTTTTGGTCGCCAATCTCCTTGAGGATGCCATTCTTCTCGAGCTCGGTGTAAGCAAAGTAGGTCTTCTCTTTGCAGTTGATCTCGTAGAGCGGCGACTCGGCGATATAGACGTAGCCCTCGTCGATAAGCGTGGGCACCAGGCGATAGAGCATGGTGAGCACGAGCGTGCGGATGTGATAACCGTCGACGTCGGCGTCCGTACAGATGATGACCTTGTTCCAGTTGAGGTTGTCCAGGTCGAAGGCGCCGAGGTTCTTGATGCGCTTGTCCTTGATTTCCACGCCGCAGCCCAGCACGCGCATGAGGTCCATGATGATGTCGGACTTAAAGATGCGCGGATAGTCTTCTTTTAGGCAGTTGAGGATCTTGCCGCGGACGGGCATAACACCCTGGAACTCGGCATCGCGCGAGGTGCGGATGGCGCCCGCTGCCGAGTCACCCTCTACGATGTAGATCTCGCGACGGTCCTTATCTTTGGAGCGGCAGTCGATGAACTTCTGCACGCGGTTGGCCATGTCGGTCTTCTGCTGCAGGTTGGTCTTGATGCTCTGGCGCGTCTTCTCGGCATTCTCGCGCGAGCGCTTGTTGATGAGCACCTGCTCCATGATCTTATTGGCGGCGTCCTTGTTCTCGATCAAGTAGGTCGAGAGGCGCTCCTTAAAGAAGGCAGTCATGGCCTGCTGGATAAAGCGGTTGTTGATGGCCTTCTTAGTCTGGTTTTCGTAAGACGTCTGGGTGGAGAAGCAGTTGGTCACCAGCACCAGACAGTCCTGGACGTCCTGCCACTTAATGCCGCTCTCGTTTTTGTTGTATTTGCCCTGTTGTTTAATGTAGGCATCGATGGCGCTGGTCAGAGCGCTGCGGGCGGCCTTTTCGGGCGAACCGCCGTTCTCGAGCCACGATGAGTTGTGGTAGTACTCCTGCATCATGAAGGTGCGCGAGAAGCACATGCACGCGGTAATCTTGACGTTGTAATCGGGCAGGTCCTCGCGATCGCGACCGCGACGGTCGGCCTCGATAAAGAAGGGCTCGGTGAGGTAGTCGGTACCGACCTTCTCGAGCACGTAGTCCTCGATGCCCCTGGGGTAGCAAAAATCCTCTTCGGTAAACTCGCCATCGTCGCCCTCGATGCGCAGGCGGAAGGTCACGTTGGCGTTGACCACAGCCTGGCGGCGCATGGTCTCGCGATACCAATCGTGGGGAATGCTAATCGAGGTAAAGACCTCAAGGTCGGGGCGCCACTTGATGGTGGTGCCGGTACGGCCCTCGTCGCTGGGCTCGATCTCGAGTGCCTTCTTTTTGGCACCGACGACCTTGCCCTTCTTAAAGTGCAGGGAGTACTTGTTGCCGTCGCGCCAAACCGTGACGTCCATGTACTCGGAAGCGTACTGGGTCGCGCAGGAGCCCAGGCCGTTGGTGCCGAGCGAGAAGTCGTAGTCGCCGCCCTGGTTGTTGTTATACTTGCCGCCGGCGTAGAGCTCGCAAAAGACGAGCTCCCAGTTAAAGCGCTTCTCGGAAGGGTTCCAATCGAGCGGGCAGCCGCGGCCGTTATCCTCTACCTGGATAGAGCCATCGCGAAAGGCGGTGAGGGTGATGAGCTTGCCGTAGCCCTGGCGCGCCTCGTCAACGGCGTTGGACAGGATCTCGAAGGCGGCGTGTGCACAGCCATCGAGTCCGTCCGAGCCGAAGATGACGGCGGGGCGCAGGCGTACGCGCTCCTCGTCCTTGAGCTGGCGGATACTGTCGTTACCATAGTTTGCGGTGTTTTTTGCCATACTCGCTCTCTCGGTGCTCCTTTGCTGCGTTTAAGTCATATAGATAGTCAAGGTAGCATAGCCCAGCCCGTGGGCGATTCCAACCAACACGAAATCCATCGAACAATCGTTCGGATTAACAGGGATAGTGTTTAGTGGTAGCGCGGCATTGTTAAACAAATTTGGATACAGATGAATTTTATTTAATAGGGATCTAGTTTTACTAAACAAAATCGAACGATGCTGATCGCACGAGCGGGCACATCGATCGACTATCAATCTCGTTTACTCGGACAAAACCGAGTCGGTTCTGACCGAGTAAGTTTGAATAGCGAATCGAAGTAGCTATGTCCGCATGGCGATGACGAACATGGTTTCCATAATGACAGATATAGTTGACATCTTCTGATAGATGCAATATATTTCTGTCATGTTGCAACGGATATCTGTTCATTACTACGAAAGGAACTCCATGCCGGGCAAAAAGAACCTACGCATGAAGGCGGCGCGCGCGGCGGTTGGCCTTTCGCAAGCTGACTTGGCCGAGGCCGTGGGCGTTACGCGCCAGACCATCGGCCTGATCGAGGCGGGCGGCTACAACCCCACGCTCAATTTGTGCGTGGCAATCTGTAAAGCGCTACGCGTTACGTTGAACGACTTGTTTTGGGAAGACGAGAGCGACGTCGACCCTGACGCTCTTTAGGAGTTCGCTATGAAATTTGAAGATTTAAAACTCGTGCAAAAGTGGCGTGAATATGCCGGCCCAAAGGATGAGCGCCTGGAGGCTGAGAGCGCGAAGGTCTACAAGATTGGTTTCGTGCTGCTTTCGTTTGGCATGTTGATGATCTTTTTCTACCAGTTTATAGCTCGACAGGTTGCGTGGGTTCACAGCGACGCCAGTGAAATGCCGCATGGCTTTGCAACGCCGTTCGAGGCAGCCATGTATTTGTGGCTCGTTCTCGTGATGTTGATTTGCGCAGGACTGCAAACGCGGAAAGGCTATGTCGATACCAATCGTTTTGGGCAAACCGAGCATCTTCCTGTTGGATATTTCCTGCTTGTCAGCGGTCTTAGCGGCGCCGCGTTCGCGCTTGTTATTGCCGCAATGCGCTGTATCGCTGAGGCGCAGATTGTACCGCTCGAAAGCGTCTTTTGGTTGGCGAACCTGGCCACGGGCGTGTTCTGCGGTGCGACGATTTTCGCGGCCACGTTTGCTGCCCTGTGCGCAACGTTTTTCACGGCGAAAAGACGCCGTGCCAAGCTCGAGGCAGAACTCGACTCCTCTGACGACATCTAATGCGTAATGGGCCGGCTCTGGGTATCCAGAACCAGCCCATTTTGATGTTCGATGAGCCGAGTCGGCGTCTCTCGTAAAAGCAACTAGGAGCTAGCGAGGCTTATCCGAATTGACCTCATTGGCGGTGTCGGTTTCGAGCGCCGTGCGGCGGGCGCTGTAGGCGACAAGGCCGGCGCCTGCCCAGGTCGGTGGCGTCTTTTGCCCCCGCCCGGGGCGGGTGCTGCGGCGGCAGCCGTAAGGGGAGCGTTGATATCACCCGTTCCGACAAGCGCGCCTGCTTTTCCGGAGCTCTTGTTATTGCCGTGATCCTTGCCGCTGCCAGATCCACTGCCGCCACCGGAGCTGCTTCCGCCGGAGCCACCTCCACTCGTGCCGCTATCGCCGTCGACCGTCATCGGGGCGTCGTGAAGTCCTGTCGTATCCGCGCTGTCGCATACACCGACCTGAACTTTTGAGCGCTCACATGCCGCGTCGGGAATGTGGAGTTCGTGCAGCACGGCGCCCAACGCGGAGTTTGCGCCCGGTCGAATCTCTTCGAGCGTTACGGGGTCGAGCGCCACCAGGTCACGCGCCTTTGCGTAGAGCGTGACGCGTTTGCCCACTTCGTCGCCCCAACTCTCGGGGATGGTGAAGCTCATACGGAACTGTCCCGTGCAGCCCGGTGCCAGCACGGCGTTTCCATTGTCGGCAACCAGCGGGTGCGTCGCAAAACGTGTGCCCAGCGTCTCGAGTGCATATTTCACGCGTGCCATATCGTTGTCCGAAGCGTCCTCGGCAAGCTCTGGATCGTAGATCGAAGCCATACGTGCGCTCACTCCGAATCCGATGGATGCGCTGGAGAACGGCTGGCTGGAGCCCTCTCGGTATAGATCGATCGTGCCGGCGGTGAGCAGCGTGTTGCCGTCGTTTCGCACCGTGACCATGAAGGATTCGCCTGCTGCTCCGGGCACCACCGCGCCCGAGGTAGCGACCGCGCCCGTCGGAGTGGCACACGCCACCAAGGGTACTTCGATGCCGTGCAGCTCTGCCTCGCTCTGCTCGGCACTCACAATGTGCGTGGCGAGTGCGGAGAGCATGCCTCCCGACGTCAAAAACGTCGTTATCTGATCGACGGGATGGTCCAGCTCGCACATCACGAACGGCTCCGTGAACAGATCGCCTGCCAAGGTGCTGGCGAAGATGCGGAAGTGCTTGCCCATCACTGCTACCGGGTTGCCTTCTTCGTCGTAGGTTTGTCCCACCTTGCCATCGGTGTTCTCTACATAGAGCACGCACCTGCCGTTGTTGCTTACGCTAAACGATGCCGGGCCACAGCCTGCGGCACCCACGGGCTGCGTTGCAAATGCCGATGCGCCTCGCGTCCAAGTAATATGCTGCAGTTGCTCGTTGACGGTTGCCAAAAAGCCCGTGTGCTGCGGCCACGGCACCGCGTGGGGCACCGTGGCGTCCGGCGACATAACGCCCCAACCCGCGATGGACTGGCCGATCACGGCGTACGACGCGCAGCCACAACCGTCTGTGGTCTCGTATGCAACGGGCACCACCATTTTGCCGTTGATATTCTCGGGCGCACCCAGCTCGATGCTCGACGGTGCTTGCGGAAAGCGGAGAACTTGACGGAACGTCAGGCTATCGCCCGAAACGTCCGACCACAGGGTAAAGCACTCCAGCGCAACCTCAGCCTCGCTGCCGAGCGCCTTTTCTGCGGTGGTTCCGCGGCGGTGGAGGTAGGCACCCGACAGGCGCCCGTCGACCAGCGTCTTGCCCACCGTGATACGCGGGCACTGCAGGCAATGGCAGCCATCCTCCTGAAGGCGGCCGCGCGAGATGCTGCGCCACGACGTGTGCGACATCACGCGAACTCCGTCGTTGCTTATGCGCAGGCGCACAACGGACAGTATGCCGGCTGTGCTTGCCGTATCGAAAAGGGTGTTGTCGCCGTCAGGGCGCTCGCCCGAGACCAGCAGCACGTAAGCGTCCTGGTTTTCTCTTCCGTCCGTATATTCCACTACGTCGAAGTCGTAATCGAATATGCCGTCGCGCTCCACGTCGCCCTCGCCAAACCCAAGGGGAAAGTCCACAGGCATGGGGGCAGACCACGTGCCGTTTGCCTTTGTGTGCACCACCAGGCGCGAGCGGCCATTGCCGCCGTAGCGCACCGAGGCGATACGGAACAAGCACTCCACGCCGGCAATCACCGTTAGCTTCATGTGGGCTTCGCTGAGCACGCCAGCAAACAGCACGTTGTCGCTCGAGGGCTTGATGCCGCCACGCTCGTCCTCCGATACACCAGCAGAATTGGCGTTGGGGTCCGCAGCGGCGTCCCTCGCCTGCCCGATATGGGTGTACTTATACATCGGCGCGGCGTTTTCGCCGTTCTCTATCAGTGTATGGACGAAATGCTCGATCTGCCCCGTGTCGTCGCTTTCTGCATCTGCCTCGAGCTCAATGCGTGTGACCGCTTGATCCCAATCGCGCACGACGGGCGCGACGTTTACGACAGCGGCCTTAACCTCGGCGCGTGCGAGCAGCTCGGCGTTGGTGACGATGGTGGCCGATGCGATAAATTGCGGCACGCCGCCCGCCTTGATGTTGCCGGGCGTGCCGAAGCGGGCATCCAACGTGTAAGGCGTATCTCCACCCAATGCGAGCTCAGAGCGTTGGAGCACATACTGGTTGCCATTGTTCACCGACATATTCCACGAATCGAGGAGTGTGGGCCACGACCCCGACCAAGCCTTGGTGGTCCACTTGAACATTACGAACTGGAGTATCACATCGACATCGACGTCTGCACCTACGCGCAGTCGCGGAAGCTGGTGTCCATCTGCCTTCTCGTACCCAATGAACAGCGTGAGGGATGCGGCGCCGCGCACGGCAGACGAGGCGACGCCTGCAACGCCGGCGCCAAAGGTGACGGCAAGCCCGATCTGGATGGTGAACGAGCCCGAGGTGTTTGAATAGTCGAGCGAAATGTTTTTAAAAAACGCCGCGCCGCTGCCGTGCGTGTGGGCACCCACGGCGAGCGCCAGCTTCGCCAGCACCCAGGGGTTGACGTTTAGGAAAAACGGCACCGGTCCTAGGGTAAACTGCTCGGTCCAATTGAGGTCGGTTCTTACCTGGAAGAGGGCCTTAATATTGCCGTATGCGGGGTCGTTGTTGTTACCCCAGGTTTTGCCCACCCAATCGTAGGCGAGCGAGCCGTACAGCTGTGTGGCGATATCCATCGTGAACAGCGGCGTGCAATGGTGGCGAAGGAGCTTGGTGTTTCTTGGATCGGTGCCCGAACCGGCACTCATACTTTTGTACTGATTCCACTTCCCCTCCATCTCGTCGAGGTAGCGGTTTGCCTGCTTGGCGCCCGACTCGCGCGGTGACTTCTTCCAGTACTCCGGATCCGGATTGCCCGAATCGTTCATGTAGCCGATCGGTTTGTATCCTCCGCCAAATAGCACGTACCCGGCAAACGAGAAATCGAACAAAATGGGGAACGAGGGCATCCAGCACGTGAACTTGTTGCCGCCAATGCCGGGAAACGCCGCCGGAAAATCAAACGGAGTGATCTCTTGGTCCATAGTGGTGGGAATGATGGTGGTCGAGCCCGATTCCGCCTTTGCGGCCGGCGCGGTGACAACGGCCATGGGGGAGGAGAGTGTATAGGTCTTGCCCTGGTAGTCGAGGACAAAGCGCAGCTTGCATCCTTCTTCCAGAAGGCTCGACGCTGCATCGAGGAACGTGTCTTCGAGCGTGAACGTCGCCAGATTATCCGCGCCCGATGCGCTGGCCTTGACTTGGCCAATCTGTGTGACGGTTTCGGGCGAGCTGCCCGTGGCGGGCATTACCTTGTTGATGCGCAGCGTTGCCTGTCCACCCTGTGGCAGATGTGCCTGCACGGTAAAGGCGTGCGTGTCGGGTTGGTCGTTTCCGGCGTCGTCCTTCGGCAATGCCATGAACGTAGCGTCGGCGTACTGGATGTCCCATTCGTCGAATGTGAGCTGGCGGAAGTACGGCTCGCCGTCGGAAAGCGGACGCGTGGGCGCGGTTATGGCGGTGCCACCCTGGATACGCGCGAGGGGAATCTCGACATCGCGGTAGCCTGCCATGCTAATGGAGATGCCGCCGTTAAAGTCGTACACGTCGAGAAGCGTTGCCTCGTCCACGTAGCCTTCCGAAAGCGGTGCGATCTCAAAGATGGCCGTGCCTTCGTCATCGGTCGTGGCGGTGAGCTGCTTGCCTGCGGCATAGCGCGATGTGAGCGTGACCTGGGCACCCGTGATGGGCGTATTCTTGTTGGCGACGTCGACCACGACCACACCAAACATGGTGCGCGAGAGAACGAGCACCCTGAAAGGGTCTTTTTCGTCGGCATAGGCTTCGGTGGGCGCGAACGGCAATATGAAGGCGTTTGCGCTTCCCGGCACGCGCGGCAACATAATGCTCGCCAGCGAGGACGCTCCGGCAACAAGTAACGAACGGCGATCAAGCATCTTTGGCTCCCATCCCGCAGGTATCGGTGGAAATAATCCAATTTTGCGAGAAGGCGCCACGTGGCGGTAGTGCCGTTCAAGGGTCAAAATGTCCAATTTGAGCGCGCGAAGCGTCGGGTTCCGGAACGTGCTCGATGCGCTTGGCAGCCCGGTCGCTAACGCAACATATGCGCGACCAGCTCCGCGCGCGTGCCGATGCCAAGCTTGGCGTATACGCCGGATAGGCGGTTTTTGACGGTGCCCGGCGATACTCCCATATGGCGTGCGATTTCGACGTTGGTCCACCCACGGCAGGCGAGCATGGCCATGGTGAATTCCGTGGTCGTTAGATCGTCGGCCACGTCCTCGCCCGAATCGGGGTTGTGGATGCGCCGCCAACCGTAGCTGAATCGATACGTGATCTCGATGATGCGCGCGAAGTCGTCAGGGTATTGCGTTTTTAGGCACGCCTCGATGAGCCCCTGCAAAAGGCCGTGGTGCTCGCCAATGAGCTCGATAAGGCCGTCGGGACGCGCAATGTTCCAAGCGGTTCCGAAGTGTGCCTTTGCGGCGTCGACGTCTTTGAGACTCATGCATGCCATAGAAGCTGCCAGGTGCAGGAACAGTTCCGAGATCGGATAGCTTCCCTGTTTCATAATCAGGGCGTTTTCCGCCATGCCCAGGCTGCGGCCGTATTCGCCGCGCAGATACAAGGCGTGCGCCATCACGTAGCTGGCGAACAGGCGCAGGCCTTCGGGCAGATGCGCCGCAAGTGGATAAAACTCTTCGGCGGAATACGGGGAAGGCAAGTGCAGCAGGACGCTCGCGGCCGAGGCGAACAGGATATGCATGGCGTGGATGGCGGGCGATTCCTCGTCGGCCGGCATATCGAGGATGCCCGCAAGACAGCGGCGGGCGTCGGCGATACGGTTGAGCGACAGACTGGCGTATCCGCAGATAAAGCATGCGGAATAGCGCAGTGCGGAATCGGTGGCGTCAAGATAGGGGCGCGCCGTCTTGGCAGCGAGGGCGGCCTGTCCGCGAAAGTACAGCGCTTCTGCCGCGGCGATGGTGCGCGAATCGGGGTCGGAAATGCCTGCAACCGCAGCGTCAATCTGCCCCGGCACAAAGGCGGTGCACATCAACGGCATGGGAACGCGTGGGTGGCCATTGCAGTCCATCTTCCATCTCCCATCAGGTGGCAACAATGCAGCAATTGTACTCCTGTTGCTCGGGGCTGGAATTTGTGGGTATCGCCTACGATTATGCCGAACGTATAAAGGAAGAGTCTATTGTCGATGCTCCCAAGGTGGCTACCGAAGCCTAGCTGACCTTGGCATTCGGAAAAATTGCCACCCCTGCAAAAAGCTCTGTCGCAGCGATGGGAAACGCATCTTCTGGGCATTCCGGCGTCTCCAGCCAGCGCTGGACTGCTGCTGTTGCCTGTGCGTTGGCGAGCGAGGCGTGGCGGCCGTCCGGCGACCAGCGGTGACGGGCGAGCCCTGCCGCGTACGTGGGCCTCCATCGGCGTAGACCTATGACCCCCCCCTGACATCGGAGAAGTCCACCATGGCGTCCAGGACTTTACCGTCCGGCACGTCCAGCCTAGCGGCTCTCTTGAACCCAAGGTTGAAAGGGGGCGTTGTGCAAGGCGAATGGGGCCGAGTGGAAGTGGATCAAAAGAGCGTTACTTGACGTTTCATGCATAATGCCAACCGCCCCGCGACATCACGTTCACAGCGCGCAGGGGCCGGAGAATCTTCGCGATGAGAGTTGACGTCTAATACCTTGCATCGTATAGTGTGTATAGCATAGTATATGACGAGAGGAGGTGTGCGGATGGAGGCACAGATGAAGCGCGGCTTCCTGGAGGCCTGCGTGCTCGCGGCCGTCTCCGGCGAGGAGTCCTACGGCTACCAGATCGTGAAGGACGTACCGGCGAGCATGGGGCTCACGGAGTCGACGCTCTACCCGCTGCTCAAGCGCCTGGAGAAGGCCGGGTGCATCACGGCGCGCTCCGCCGAGCACAACGGGCGGCTGCGCCGGTACTACCGCATCACGGACGACGGGCGAGCACGCATCGAGGAGTTCCTGGCCGAGTGGCCGTCCGTACGGGAGATTTACGCATATGTTGAGGGGGCGCACCATGACGCGCGATGAGTTTCTGGGCCGGTTGGGCGAGCTGCTCGCCTGCCTGCCGGCCGAGCAGGTGGAGGAGACCAAGGCGTTCTATGCGGAGGCCATCGCCGACCGCATGGAGGACGGTATGAGCGAGGAGGAGGCCGTGGCCGCCATGGGCACGCCCGGCGAGGTGGCGGAGGCCACGCTCGACGACCTGCCCGCCGTGCCGCGCGCGATCGCGAGGACGCGCCGGCGCAGCACCACGCTGCTGTGGGTGCTGACCATCGTGGGCTCCCCGGTGTGGGTGCCGCTGCTCGCCGCCTTCGCCGCCGTGGCCGTCACGGTCTATATCTGCATCTGGCTGCTGGCGCTCTGCGTGTGGATCGTCGCGGTGGCACTCGGGAGCGTGGGCGTAGTTGAGCTCCTGCTTGTCGTAAGCGGCGTCACCATCGGCCACTTCCCGTACGCCCTCGCCTCGGCGGGCGTGGGGCTCGGCCTCGTCGGCGTGGCGCTCTTCGTTGGTGCTGGCGCTTGGGCCGCCTCAAAACAAATTGCGCGCCTCTCGGCGCTCTGGGCGAGGAAGGCCGCCTCGCCCTTCTGGAAGGGTAAGGGCGAGAAGGGCGGCGCTGCCGCGCATCTCGCGGCGTAGAAAGGAGTGAGTACCATGACCAGCGCGAAGAAGATCTACCTCGCCGTGGCGGGCGGGCTCGTTGCCGCGGGTGTTGTCCTCGCGGGCATTGGCTTTATCGCTTCGGGCTTCGACCCGGCCGTGTTCACAACCCAAATCGACACGCGCGACAGCACCATCGTGCTCGGCGGCGTCGAGGTGGACGACCCGATGGGCCTCCCCCTCATCGAGCAGCTCGCCAATCTGGGCGAGATCGACACCTCCGGCGTCGCGGATCCCGCCGCGCCCTAGGCGCAGCGAGCCCGGGCGCTCTGCCCGCCAAGCTGCGTAAGCCGGCGAAACCCGAACCTCAACCTCTACGCAACTGGCCCCAAGCCTGCGCCGATTCGCTCTCAGCGCCGCGCGGGGGCCCGTGACGCATGCCCAAAAAGGTACGAGGAGAAAGGAACGCGATGACGACAACCACGCCCTTCCGCCTTCACGGGGCCACGCAGGAACGGAAGCGACTGGGCCGTGCGGTGGGGCTGTGCTTGGATTGGCTACACTGATATGGACAGATCCGTGAGGGGCGCGAGAGACGGGACTCCGGGGAGATCTTCGAGGAGGAGTACCTCGACTGGAAACGCGGGTTCAGTGGAGCATGAACCTAATCTCTGTCTCTCTTGTTTTTTGATTTGTTGAGAAGCCGGCATTTGGGGGCATTTTGGATAGCGAACAGTTCAAACAAGAAGCTGAGAAAATAGAACAAAGCCTGAGTGCCTTGAGAGTCGCCGAGCGCAATGCAGTGATTCCCTTTATGAACGGCGACTTTACCCAATGGGATCTATATCTGGCATCCTCCTCTGAGTATGCGATGAGACTGATAGACGGATTCATCTCCATGCTCGAGTCGAGGAATCTTGTTTGCGTCGCCCAGCTTCTCCGCGCACAGGTTGGAGTCTGCCTGCGGACATTCGCGTTATTCGCCGCCGAAGACCAGGATGACTTTCTCCCAAAAGGCTGCCAAGTACCATGGCGTGAGCGTTGGGGTAGCCATCATTCAGCGTGGATACATCCGGATGCGCATAGATCCAGACGATTCCAACGTTCTCGTATTTCCCGTGCAGGTAATCGAAGAGGGCAGGCGACACCATACAGTTGCCGCCGACGGTCACGACTCTGTCGGGGTTTTCTGCCGCAAGCTTCCTCTGCGCATCCTGAATCCCCGCCAGGACTTCGTCCTCGGCATAGATGCGAACTGTCTCCCATTTCTCATGTCCAAGTTTTGGGACGCGTTTCACAATGTCGAGTGGGACTCCTGGACAGTCGGATCACGTGGTGGCCCCCTTTGAGAGGGTCACGAGCATCACGGTCCCGTCCTCGGAACTTTCTTCGACCTCTACGGCGCCACCGTGAAGCGCTGCAATCTCCCAAACGAGCGCTAGTCCGAGTCCTGCGCCGCCGTATGCCCTGCTGCGGGATTTATCCAGGCGAAAGAACGGTTGGAAGATGCTCTCACGGTACTGCTTGGGTATTCCCGGGCCTTGGTCCTCGACTCGCAGGAACACGTGGCTGTCGTTGTCGCAGATGGAGACGTTGACAGTCGAGCCGGGGCGGCTGTAACGGATGGCATTTTCGACCAGGTTAAACACCAGCCGATAGAGGAGCGTGTCGCTCCCGATCACTAAAGCGTCTCCAGCACAATTGAGGGCTATGCCCTTATTTTCGGCAAGTGGCGCAAGGTCGGTGAGGACCTCTTCGGACAAGGGACCAAGTTCCACATCGTCCTCGCAAGGAACGCTGCGGAGCTCACTCATCTCGAGCAATACCTTGGCCATTCGAGACATGCGCTCGGTTTGTTCTTGTAGCAGGCCGAGCAGCTCGGCCGTTTCGGGTTGCAAACCGGGGTGCTCGGAGATGAATAGTTCAATCTGTGCTTGCATAAGGGCGAGCGGGGTGCGCAGCTCGTGTGCGGCGTTGCCGGTAAACTGACGCTGTGCAGAGAACCCTTCGCCAAGACGGGCGATCATGTCGTTGAAAGAGGCGCTGCATCGTTGTAGCTCGGTGGGTACATCTTTGCTGAGCTTAATTTCGCTTAGGTTGTCAGGCTGCACGCGCTCAACCTGGGCTGCAAAAGCCCGTAGCGGTTTGAGTGCACGGCCGCTCACAAAGTATGCCAGCACGCCGCCAAGGAGTGTGACTCCAGCCGTGATGCACCAGGTTGTCGTGCCAAAAGACTCCTGTGCGTCGTTTACGACGATCGTGACCTTGTCATCGGGGGTCGCTTTCGTTGGGTCGAACGCCTGGGGCGAATCTTCGCCGGTTGCGTTAAAGGCCGAGATGTTACTGCCGATGGCATCCATGTAGCGCATGCCCGTATAGCCGACCAGGCAGTTCGTCAGCACGCACGCTGCGCACGTGAGCAGTGCCGTCATAATCGTTATGCGCCATTGCAGCGAAAGCCTTTTCATTTGCCATCCTCCATAACGTAGCCCTCTCCAATCCGATTGCGAATCGGGTCGTATCCCAAAGCGCTGCGTAGCTTTTTGCGGAGTGACGAGATGTGAACGCGGATTGCGTTGCTAAAGCTGTTCACGCTGCTATCCCAAACGTGCTCGATAAGCTCCTCTTGGCTTACCGGACGCCCCTGATTAAGCATCAGGTATTCCAAGATTCCCGTTTCCTTGCGTGTAAGAGATAAAGCCTCGCTGTCCACGGAGGCGATGCGCGCCTTGGTGTCAAAGCGGAGCTTTCCGCAGGTTAAAACTATGTCGCTTTGTGTAAAGCGTCTGAGGGTAAGGCTGCGAATCCTTGCCGCAAGCTCGTCCAGATGAAACGGCTTGGTGAGGTAATCGTTGGCGCCGGCATCGAGTCCGGAGACTTTATCGGATACTTCGCCGCGTGCGGACAGAATCAGCACCTTGGTCTCGCAGTCAGTTTTCCTAAGTTCCCTGAGTACGGTCATGCCGTCGATGCGGGGAAGGTTGAGGTCGAGTACCATGAGGTCGAAGGACTCAACGTCCAGTAGGTCGAGCGCCTCCTGTCCGTCGTGACAGCAGTCGACGCTGTACGCCAAGTTTCGCAAGCTGCGCGCGATTGCGTCACACAGCGCCCGCTCGTCCTCGACGATCAAAATACGCATAACAGTCTCCTTGCACATTTCAAATCGCGCTTAACACGGATTTTATAGCCGATATGGTCCAATGGTCGCGTAACGAAAGGAGTGGTCAGGTTGTTCAAAGCGGTAAAACCCGTGGTACAGGTCGCTTTGTTGATCGTCGGAATTGCCATGGTGTGCTTTGGCGTTATGCGTGGCGAGGCGGATGCCGTGCTGGCCAAAGCGATTAGGCTGTGCTTGGAGTGTATCGGAATTGGATAAAAGAGAAAACACTGCGTCGCATGTTTTGGCTCGATTTCGCGGATTCATTCAGGCGGCGGCAACGCTCGTCACCAATATCCACCTGCCAAACTTTGCCAAAGGCGGCATCTATCAGGGTGCGGGAAAAACAGTTTGCGTACCTGGACTTAATTGCTATTCGTGCCCCGCGGCATCGGGTGCGTGCCCCATTGGGTCGTTCCAGTCGGTGGTAGGTTCATCTAAGTTTAACTTTTCTTACTATGTTACCGGTACGCTCATTTTGCTCGGCGTGCTGCTGGGACGCTTTGTATGCGGCTTTCTGTGCCCGTTTGGCTGGCTGCAGGAGCTGCTTCACAAGATCCCCAGCAAAAAGCTTTCGACAAAAAAGCTCAAGGCACTTACGTATATCAAATACTTCGTGCTGCTGTTTGCTGTGGTATTGCTGCCTGTGCTGGTGGTCAACGACCTGGGGATGGGGGATCCATTTTTTTGCAAATACGTCTGTCCGCAGGGCGTGCTCGAGGGCGCCATTCCTCTGGCCATTGCCAATGCCGGCATTCGATCTGCGTTGGGGCAACTCTTTACTTGGAAACTTGCCGTTCTTATTGCCGTGGTAGTGCTGAGCGTTTTGTTCTATCGCCCCTTTTGCAAATGGATTTGCCCGCTCGGTGCATTCTATGCGCTCATGAATAAGGTGTCCTTACTGGGGATCCAGGTCGATGCATGCAAATGCGTCTCGTGCGGCAAGTGTTCAAGGGTTTGTCAGATGGACGTTGATGTGGTCCGCGCGCCCAATCATGCCGAATGCATCCGGTGCGGAAAGTGCATCGGGGCCTGTCCCGTCGATGCCATCAGCTATCGCTATGGCCTGGATGTGTCGGCGGAAAAGCTTCCCTTGACCGCCGATAAAAAGTAAACAAGCTTCGACAAAACGGAGGAATGACTATGAAGCTTTCTAAGATTGCGGCCCTGTTTATGGTGCCGGTGCTGGCCTTGTGTCTTGTGGCGTGCTCGGCACCTGGTGGCAATGCGAGCGAATCTGCGGGCTCCGATTCTAAGATCGCAGAACTCACTGCGCAGAAGCCGACCAATGCCGACGAGGCCGCCGAGTTGTATGCAAAACTCATGCAGAAGGAGAACGATATCCTTTCGAGTGATAACGCGCTGTGGGAAAAGGTATTCAATGCGGCAAATAAAGAATCGGCAATGATTGAGGACGGTAGCAATTACGGCGATTTCCTGCTCAAGACCATCGACGGTGCCAAGGATGAGTTCACGGCGGATGAGCTCAAGACGCTCAAAGCCGGTGCACAGCAGATTAAGGAGATCGAGGACAAGCTCGAGAGTTTGGAGAAGGAGTTCCCCGGCTGTGGAAGCACGCCGAGCGAAGGCGAGAGCGTCGACGCTTCGGCCGCTGGCATGACGGCTGGTGCCAATGCTTCGAGCGAGGCGACGAAGTTCCCCAGCTTTACGGGCAAGGACCTGGATGGCAACGACGTGAGCAGCGACGAGCTGTTCTCTAAGAACAAGGTCACCGTCATGAACTTCTGGTTCACCACGTGCAAGCCGTGCGTGGGCGAGCTGGGCGATCTTGAGAAACTGAATCAGGAGCTTGCCGAGAAGGGCGGCCAGGTCGTGGGCGTCAATTCCTTTACGCTCGATGGCAACAAGGGCGAGATTGCAGATGCCAAGGACGTGCTGAGCAAGAAGGGCGTGACATATAAGAACATCTGGTTCAAGTCGGATAGCGAGGCCGGTAAGTTTACGTCAAATCTATTCTCGTTCCCGACAACGTATGTCATAGATCAGAATGGCAACATCGTAGGGGATCCAATCGTGGGAGCCATCAGCTCCGCTGAGCAGCGCGCAGCGCTCGACAAGCTTATTGACCAGGCGATTGCGAATAGCGGGCAGTAGAAAACGCGTAAAGCATGGCGATGATCGTGCACCGCTGTGCGGAGTAGTCTGCTGCCTTTCAAGATAATCTCCACCATATAGAGGTCCCGCTCGGGACCTCTTCTTTTAGGCGCCGTCCCGTTCGTTTTTTGATGCGGTTCCCTACATTCCTCACTGGTGTCGGTGAAAAATGGGGATAGAGTAGGACAAACGCGTCGAATACGAACGGCGGGGGAGAGCGGGCAGGGTGCCCGCGCGGGAGAGGTTGCCGTCCATGCTGGAGCTCAAGGGTATTTGCAAAAGGTACGTTACGCAGTCGTTTACGCAGGTAGCGCTCGACAACGTAAGCCTGTCTTTTCGCGATAACGAGTTCGTGGCCGTTCTGGGCCCCTCGGGCTCGGGCAAAACTACGATGCTAAACGTTATCGGCGGGCTCGACCACTTTGACTCGGGCGACCTGCTGATCGACGGTATTTCGACCAAGGATTTTCACGATCGCGATTGGGATGCCTACCGCAACAACCGCATCGGCTTTGTGTTCCAGAGCTATAACCTCATTCCGCATCAGACCATTTTGGAAAATGTGGAGCTGGCGCTTACGCTCACGGGCGTGGGGCATGCCGAGCGCCGCCAGCGTGCGCGCGAGGCGTTGGAGAAAGTCGGCCTGGGCGAGCACGTGAACAAGCGCCCGAGCCAACTTTCGGGCGGGCAGATGCAGCGCGTGGCCATCGCCCGCGCCCTGATCAATGACCCTGAGATCGTCCTTGCCGACGAGCCGACCGGCGCTTTGGATTCAACGACATCCGTACAGGTCATGGATCTGCTCAAGGACGTTGCACGCGACCGTCTGGTCGTCATGGTCACGCACAATCCCGAGCTGGCGTACCAGTACGCCACGCGCATCGTCAACCTGGCGGACGGCAAGATCACCGACGATTCCGATCCTTTTGATGTTGCCAAGGCCGCGCGTCGCGAGGCTAAGCCTACGCGCAAAACCTCGATGAGCTTTGTGACGGCGCTGGGGCTATCTGCTCGAAACCTCATGACCAAGAAGGGCCGTACGGCCATGACTGCCTTTGCGGGCTCGATTGGCATTATCGGTATCGCGGCGATTCTGGCACTGTCCAACGGCGTAAACGGCTACATCAAAAAGGTCGAGGAGGATACGCTCTCGAGCTACCCGCTCACCATTTCCAAGCAGGATTACGACCTGTCGTCCATGATGGGCGGACAGGGGGCCACGGATGACGATACGTCCAAGAACGAGGACTCGTCCGACGGCAGCACCGACAGCAAAGCTAAGGGAACCGATAAGATTCCCGTGGTCACGGCCGTAAAGGATATGTTTGCGAGCGTTAAGTCCAACGACATGACGAGCTTTAAGGCATGGCTCGATGCCGGTGGCGACGGCATTGATAAAGAAGTCAACGCCATCCAGTACGGCTATGGCGTGACGCCGGTTGTCTATCGTGCGGGTAAAGGCGACGAGAAGCCCGTCCGGCTGGTGCCCAACGCCATGACCGAGGCTATGAGCGGAGGCGCGAGCTCGGCGGCAACGGTGAGCATGGAATCCATGGGAACCTCGGTCTTTAACGAGATGATTGACGACCAGAGCCTGCTCGACAGCCAGTACGATGTCGTCGCCGGTCATTGGCCCACGTCTGCTAACGAAGCCGTAATGGTGCTTTCGAGCCGTGGAACGGTGGGCGACTACACGCTCTACAGTATCGGCGCGCTGGATATCAACGAGCTCAACGACCTGGTTAACAGCGCCATGACGGCTGACGGTAAGATCGAGACGCCCGAGACCGGCGCCGACTTTACCTACGACGATGCGCTGTCCACGACGTTTAAGGTGTTGTCGCCGGCCGATGCCTATCGCAAAAACGAAGAGACCGGCATGTGGACCGACATGTCTGGCGACACCGACTTTATGGCCGCCAAGGTTGCCGACGGTATCGACGTGCACATTGTGGGCGTGGTGCGACCTAACGAGACGGCCAACGCCAGCGCGTTGTCTCCGGGTATTGCCTATACACACGCGCTGACTCGTCAGCTTATGGAGCGCGCGACCGATTCGCAGATTGTGCAGGAGCAGCTAGCTCATCCCGAGACGGATGTCTTTACGGGCAAAACCTTCGACGAACTGCAAGGCGAGGCCAAGCAAGGCGTGGATCTGGGCAGCATGTTCAGTGTGGACGAGGCGGCGCTTAAGAGCGCGTTCTCGTTTGATGCGTCTGCATTCTCGGGTGCAGGCGGCGGTATGGACCTGTCGGGTCTTGACTTGTCCGGGTTGGATATCGACCTTTCGGGTGTTGGGAAGGACATCGACTTCAGCGACATCATGGCCAAAGCGCCAACCCCAGATTTCTCGGGTATCTTTGACGGTCTGGAACTCACGCCCGAGCAAATGCAGCAGGTGGGAACGCTAGCCAACCAGCTGTTTGAGGGCTTTTTGCAGTCTGATCAGTTTAAGGCGCTGTCGCCCGAAGATCTTAAGGACGCGTCAAAGCTTGCCACCGCGTTCTCGACGTATCTTGAGAATGATGCCGCAGCCCAGCAATCCCTGGCTCAGCTCAAAGCGCTCGGCGGCGATGCCCTGGCCGAGCGCCTGCAACAGGCGATGACCGACTATGTGCAAAAGCAGCTGGCTCCGTATCTGCAGCAGGCTATGGATCAGGTGATGAAGTCGATCAGCGATCAGATTGCGGCGACGGTGTCAGCTCAGCTCAAGGCGGGCGCGGCAGGGCTCATGGGCCAGATGGCGACGCAGGTGTCATCGGGTTTTGCCAACCTGGCGAGCGCTATGCGCGTGGATGCGAGCGCCTTTGCGCGTGCCATCCATTTCAACATGGACGCCGAGGATCTGAGTTCGCTCATGATGAGCTATGCCAAGGCATCGCAGCTTACCTACGATAACAATCTGACCACACTGGGCTATGCGGATGAGGCGGACCCCATCTCGGTCAAGATTTTCCCGCGCGACTTTGAGGCCAAGGACCGCGTGCTCGATCACATCGATGCGTACAACAAGCAGGTCAAAGCCGCCGGCCACGACGAGCAGGCAATCTCGTACACCGACTATATGGGCATCATCATGGGCTCGGTGACTGACATCGTGAACACCATCAGCTTGGTGCTCATCGCATTCGTGAGTATCAGCTTGGTGGTGAGCTCCATCATGATCGGCATCATCACCTACATCAGCGTGCTGGAGCGCAAAAAGGAGATTGGCATCCTGCGCGCGATCGGCGCGTCGAAGCGCAACGTGGCCAACGTGTTCAACGCCGAGACCTTTATCGAAGGCCTCATCGCCGGCATCTTTGCTGTTGTCGTCGTGGTGGCCGTAAGCTTTCCGGTTAATGCCTGGGCGCTTGCTGCCAAACAAGTACCCAATCTGATTAGCCTGCCCGTGCAGGATGCGCTGGTGCTCATCGCGATTTCGGTGCTGCTGACGGTTGTCGCCGGTCTGCTGCCGGCCCGCAGCGCATCCAAAAAAGACCCCGTGGAAGCCCTGCGCTCCGAATAATGTGACAAAGGGACAGCCCCTTTGTCACATTGAGGACCTTGCGGAATCGGGGTCTAATACTTTCCCGAGAAGTGAACGAGTGAAAATGGACCCCCGAAGCATCGGCGCTTTCGAGATGCAATTTCCTGCGGTTTTGCCAGCAAAATCCTGCGGTTTTGGCGTCTAAAAATGTCGATGCTTCGGAGGTCCAAAAACGGTCGTTCACTTCTCGGAAAAGTATTAGACCTCGTTATATTGGCGGCGTTCGCGAGCGGCAACCAGAGTGCAGCCTCCTAGCCCTCCTTTGCAGAGAGCATGAGCCTAATTTCCGGATGGGTGTATTCGTCGAACTCTTCTTTGGGCTCGGTGTCAAAGGTGTAGTACGACCTGATGGATTCGCCCTCCGTCTTGATGCTGATTTCTTCATATAGGGAGCCGGCTAAAAATGCCTGCTTAAACTCATCCGACAGGCTACATGGCGCGAGGAGGTCAGGCGTGGCAACGGAAATGTCCAACCCGTTGAGCGGGGCGCAGAGCGTCGCGATATCCTGCTCGGTGCGGGCGAGATTGTCTGCAAGGCTTGCCTCGGGGTCGATCTGACTGACGTAATCGACGTCCGTGAGCGTGCCGTCTACATCAAAAGAAAGGTAGATATAGGCTGCTTGAGCGCCGAGGTCATTATCGCGCAGATAGCCGATTATGCGGTAGCCGTAGTCGTGATACGACTCGTATGGGTCGTCTGCTGCGACGCGTTCGCACGCGGGCTCCAAGGCATCTTGCGCGATGGCGAGCTGCTCGGCGGCTGCAGCCTTTCTTGCCTGAAGCGCGTTATTTCCCTGGACAAACTGCGGGATGTAGACGCCAAGCAGCACAATGGCGGGCAACACCGCGAGAGCTACGATCTGCTTCTTGACGCTTGGAATCGTCACGCCGTATGCGTTTGCCATGGCCTCGGCATTGCTCGAGGTCTCGGCTAGCACGTCTGCCGCGGTGGCAACTGCCCCTACGGCGCCGGCGACCTCCGCGGCGCCGCCCAGATTGCGCGCGAGATCGTTATCACTGTTCTTGAGCAGGCGGCCGGCAGCTTGCGTGGCGAGCACGCCGGCGACCTCCGCGGAGCGGTCTTTGTTGGTTTGGGCTACCGCAAGCCTGCTCTGCAGCTCCTTCCACTGTTTGCCCTGCATTCCAAAGCGCGGCGCAAGAGCGCAATAGCAAAAGACGACGAGTTCGATTACGGTGAGTGCGATGGCGGTATATATGCCCGCGGGTTGGAATTCCTTTTGGTGGAACGCGATATCGTTGATCATTTGGAGCGGCAACATCAACAGGCATGCCACGAACGACATGACGAGTGCGGTCGCTGCGATCTTGGGGTATGTGCAGTACCGCTGGATGCGTTTCTTTTCTTGTTCGGTGAGCTGCTGCATGGGGCCTCGACTCTCATCGTTTTTCGGGGGCGATGTGCACACGCTCTTGAGTATAGATGAGTGGAGGGTGTCTGTTGTTCAAACGTAGTGTCAACGGCGTGGTGTTGGTGGTTGTCGTGATCATGAACGTCGTTTTTGGAGCACGGAGTCGCTGTCGTGGGGCGAATGACGCGCAAGGGGGTTGCCGTGGGACAGTCTTTCACTGTTTGTGAGCGCCAGCAAATCGAAGGTGAATGGTTTTCCGAGAAGTGAGCGACCTAATTTGGACCCCTGAAGCACCCACGTTTTTCGACGCTAAAACCGCAGGATTTGAGTGATAAAACCGCAGGAATTGGCCTTCCAAAAGTGTCGATGCATCGGGGGTCCGATTTCACTCGTTCACTTCGCGGAAAACCATTCACCTTCGTTGCACGGGGACGGCTGGAGGGGTAGTTGGTGCCGGGTGGCCGCCTCTGTTTTGGGTGGATTGTCGACTTGGGCCTCCGATGCGCCGTGCCGCTCGTTGTCCATAGGCTTGAGCTACTTGTTGCTCGCAACTTAGCGGGAAAGCCGAAGGTCGGGTGGCTAAATCAAATGTTGGTGGCGATGCCATGCCGCGGTTTAACTATTCCATGGCATTTTCCCGTCGATTTGTCGGTCTTTGCCGCGCTAGAGGTATCTTGCCGCGAACTTCTTGAGTTCGGTGTCGCTTGCGTTGTTGAGAATGCCGCCGTCAACAATCTTTGCACCCGGAGCACTTGCCCTAAGGGCCGACGCCGTCTTGCCCATTCCGCTCCCGCCCGAGGTGGCAAACAGGATGATCGTTTTGCCTGTCAGGTCGTAAGACTCGAGGAATGTGTTGACAATCGCCGGCGCCACGTACCACCAGATGGGAAATCCCAAAAAGATGATGTCGTAGTCTTCGATATGCTCGACTCTGGAGGTTATGGCAGGACGGCAGGAGGGGTCGGCTGCCTCGAGTGTGCTGCGGCTCTGTTTGTCACGCCAGTCAAGGTCGGCGCCTGTGTATGGATTGGCGGGTACAATGGCGAACAGGTCGCTGTCCGCCACACGAGCCAGGCGACATGCAACGTTCTTCGTGGTTCCCGTTGCGCTGAAATATGTCACGAGTGTCTTAGCCAATGGAGTTCCTTTCGTTGCTGCGGTTTGGGCCTTATGCTGAGGTGCATTTGGCGCTGTCTCATGACCGCGATGCTGTGCGGTTTGTCCTGCATTCGGTTGAGGCGTTGCGTAGCCGGTAGATGAGATAGTCAAGGCGCTCGAGTTTCTGCTGCCCCGAGTGAATATCGTCGAGCAATTCGCGACGATACCGTTTTAGTAGACAAATGCGCGCGCAGTCGCTGGTGGCCGAGCCGTACAGCTCGATGAGATCTTCGCTGCAACCGGCGTCGTGTAGGCCGTCGATGATGTTGTCGTCCATGTCGTCACTTTGCGATTTTGACTTTGGTAGTGCCGGCTAGCGGCTTTTCGCCGGGACGGGCCTTGGGACCAACGAGCGCGTGCGGTTGATAAAGCTCCTCGAGGAAGTCGATCTCGGCGGGGGAGAGCGTTATGTCGAGCGCAGCTACGGCGTCGTCGACTCGCTCGGGCTTGGAGCAACCCACGATGGGCGCCTCGACCCCACGCGCCCAGTGCCACGCCAGCGCAATCTGCGGCATCGGTACGTCGTGATCGGCGGCAACTTTGGCCACGCGCTCAACGATGGGCATGTCGATGGCGCGGTCATGGTCATACTTGTTTACCATGGTTGTGTCGGTGGTGCCACGTGTGCTCGAGCTTTCCCACGTGGGGCGGCAGAGGTGTCCCGACGCCAGGGGGCTGTATGGCGTAAGGGCCATGTCAAACTGGCGGCACACCGGAATCATCTCCCGCTCGTCCTCTCGGTACAGCAGGTTGTAGTGGCACTGCATGCTCGTAAAGGGCGTCCATCCGTGGTCGCGCGCGACGATCTGCAGGTTGTGCAGCTGGTAAGCATACATAGCGCTGGCGCCGAGCGCGCGAACCTTGCCCTCGCGCACCAAGTCGTTGAGCGCCTCCATGGTCTCTTCCATGGGAACGTCGTAATCGAAGCGGTGGATGATGTAGAGGTCTAGGTAATCGGTGCCCAGGCGCTTGAGCGAGCCTTCGATCTCGCGTTTGATGGCGTCGGCAGAAAGGCCGCCTTCGTTGAAGTGAACCTTGCTGGCCAGCACGACGCTTTCGCGAGCGATTCCCAGATTGCGCAGGGCGGCGCCTATGTACTCTTCGCTCGTGCCAAAGCTGTAGCAGTTCGCGGTATCGATAAAGTTGATTCCGGTGTCGAGTGCGCGTTTGATGACGGCGCGGGTGTCGTCGGGCCCGATGGTCCACTGGTGGAAGTCGGGGCTGGCCTCGCCAAAGCTCATACCTCCCAGGCAAAGTTTAGAGACTTTGATGCCGGAATGACCAAGGGTTGTGTACTGCACGATGCTCCTATTTCTGGTTCTCAACGTCGGGGTTCCAGGCGGCATATTGCGCAAGCTTCTCGGGTGTGCGCTCATAGAAGCGTTTCCCGCAATCGAGGGTTGCCATGGCGGCCATGTCGCTATCCGTGAGCTCGAAGTCGAAGACATCGATGTTGTCGGCGATGTGCGTTGGGTTCTTGGAGCCTGGAATGACGATATTTCCCTCCTGGATATGCCAGCGCATAATGATTTGAGCAGGCGTTTTGCCATACTTGACAGCGAGGTCGCGCACGACGGGCTCGTCCATGATGCTGCTGTTACCGCGCCCGCCGAGCGGGTACCACGCCTGCAACGCAATGTCGTGCTGGGCGAGCAGCTTCTTCAGTTCGGTCTGCGGGAAATACGGATGGCACTCGACCTGAATAAGGGATGGAACGATCTCGCAATTTGCGAGAAGCTTCTCGATTTCGTTCTCGTCGAAATTGGAGATTCCGATGGAGCGGAGCTTGCCTTCCTTGTACGCGGTCTCAAGCTTCTCGTAGCCCGCCAAGTAGTCGCCTGCGGGTTGGTGCAGAATCATGAGGTCGATGTAAGGCGTGTTCAGACGCTCGAGCGTTTCGTCGACGGCGGTGTCGCTGTTGTAAAAATAGGGCCAGAGCTTGGTTTCGAGAAACACGTTTTCGCGCGGCAGGTCTGATTCGCGCACGCCACGACCCACTGCTCGCTCATTCACGTATGCATTGGCAGTGTCGATGAGCTCATACCCCATGCCGAGTGCGGAGGTAACCGACGATTGGGCATCGTCGGGTTTAAGCAGATACGTGCCAAGTCCTAGCTGGGGGATTTTGATGCCGTTATTGAGCGTGATGTATTCCATACGTTTCCTTTCTCGATGGTTCTCTTTTGTAACGATAGTTTCGAGATTTGATAATGTATATTGCTTATAGCGACTAGTTAGATATACGGATTACGTATGTAGAATGAAACGGACCGAATGAGGTTCTCCGTTGTGCACGAAGGGGCAAGTATGGAGCTGCGAACGCTGCGTTATTTTCTTGCTGTGGCCCGCGAGGAAAACATGACCGAAGCTGCCAACGTGCTACATGTGACGCAGCCCACGCTCTCGCGCCAGATAGCCGATCTTGAGCGCGAGCTGGGCGTGGAACTGTTCGAGCGCACCAATCGATCGTGCGTGCTCACGAGCGATGGCATGCGCCTGCGCCAGCGCGCCGAGGAGATTGTCTTGCTGGTGGAGCAGACCGAGCTGGAGTTGACGGATCGGGAGCTCGGCATTACGGGCGTTATCCGCATTGGCGCCGGCGAAACCAAATCGATGCGGCTGGTGCTCGATGCCTTTGCAGAGCTGCATCGGAATTATCCCGGAGTGACGATTGAGCTCTATACCGGTAACGCCGATGCGGTGGAGGAGCGTCTGGAGCGTGGCCTGCTCGACTTTGCGTTGTTGCTGGAGCCCGTTAACGTCGAGAAATACGAATGGATTCGTATGCCCGAGGCGGATCGAGTCGGTGCTGTTGTTGCCGCGAGCGGTCCATGGGGCGGCCGGGACGTGCTGACGCCTGCGGACGTGGCGAATATGCCGCTGCTGGTGAGTTCGCGCACCTCGAATCGAGCGCTGGACCTAGAAACGTGGTCGAGTGGCGTCCTTGGCGTCGATGAACTCAACATCGTGGGGCATTTCGACCTGATCGGCAACGCGTCACATCTGGTGCGTTCGGGCGTTGCGTGTGCGGTTAGCATTGGAAGCTTGCTGCAGATAGATGAAGGCAGCGATTTGCGTTTTGTCCCATTTGAGCCGCCGCTTACCATTGCGTCGTATCTGGTATGGAAAAAATATCGCCTGCGTTCCCGCGCCTGCGAAGAGTTTCTGAACCGTTTGAATAGGATGTGACAAGGGGGCAGTCCCTTTGCCGCATTGATCTGAGAGTAGATGTTGATGATTCTATCGCTGGCCCCTATGGAGGGGATTACCGGGCATGTGTTCCGTTGCGTGCATGCGGAGTGCTTCGGCGCGCTCGATTGCTATTACACGCCGTTTTTGCCGCCGCCGCGGGTTGGCAACCGTTTTGGTGGCAAGGCGTTTAAAGAGGTCGACCCTGTCAATAACCAGGGGCTCAACGTAGTGCCTCAGTTGATGTCCAAGAACGCGGACGAGTTTGTGTGGGCGGCGCAGGTGCTCGCCGACATGGGCTATCGCGAGGTCAATCTCAACTTGGGTTGTCCTTCGGGAACGGTTGTCGCAAAGGGCAAGGGCTCGGGTTTCTTGCGTAATCTCGACGAGCTCGAGGTGTTCTTGAGCGATGTGTGCGAGCGGTCGCCGTTGCCGGTATCGGTAAAGACAAGGCTGGGGCTGGAGAGCGACGACGAATACGAGCGCGTGCTCGATCTGTATTGTCGTATGCCGCTGGCAGAGCTGATTGTGCACCCGCGCGTGCAAAAGGACCGCTATACGGGCACGCCGCGCAAGGAGTTCTATGGCGAAACGCTGGAGCGCGCGCCGTTTCCGGTCGCTTACAACGGCGACATTTTTGATTTTGAGGATATGGATGCGCTGGTGGAGGCCTATCCCGGTACACGCCATGTGATGCTGGGGCGTGGCTTGCTTGCGAACCCCGCGCTGGCTCGCATGGTCAAGGGCGGCCCTGCTGCAACGGCTGCTGAGCTGCAGCGCTTCCACGACACGCTGTTTGCGGCATATGCAGAAGAGATTGGCGGCAACGCGGTCTTTCGCATGAAGGAGTGGTGGTTCTACGCCAAATGCGCCTTCGCCGATCCCGCTACCGTTCACAAGCTCGTACGCAAGACTAAAAAGGTCGACGAATACCGCGCCGCCGTCGATCGCGTCTTTCGCGAGCAGCCACTTGTACCCATAGCCCGCTTCCACGGCTAGCTAGTCATTGAGGACGTTCTTTAACGACTAGTCATTTAAGAACGTCCCCGATGGCTATGTTGCGCTAGAGCAGGTTCTCCTGTACCCACGCGATGATGTCGCTCGATTCGTAGAGTGGCTTGCCGTCGATGAACAGGCAGGGAACCTGGCGTTTTCCGCCGACGGCGATGAGTGTCTGCTCGGCATCGGGGTCGGTCAAGATATTGCGCTCGGGAATGGTCACGCCGTTATCGGCCAAAAAGCGCTTCACCTTAATGCAATACGGGCAGCCGGTCATAACGTACAGCGTAAGCTCATGATCAGTAGCCATGGGTCTCCAATCGGTTGAGGTTTCGATTGAAATACCCAAAGCCGCCGCGGTCTATGCGCGGACCAGTGACGATTCGATGGCCTGGACCAGAAACGCCGTGGCTCCGGTGCCGCAGGGTTTGTCGTAGTAGTCAACAAAGCGCTGGTCGGCAAGATAACCGTGGGCGAGGCCCAGGTACGCTTCGTTCTGGGGCTTGCATCCCCAGTTGAGAGCAATCCAGCGACGATGCATCGCGACAAGCTTGCGAGCCTCGTTGCTCTCTGGGTCGCCAATGCCCATGGCAATCGAGAGCTGGCCCAGAATAGCGCGTTCAAGTTCCTTCATGTCGTTCCATGTCTCGGGGTCCATGTCCAGCAGCGCTTCGTTTGCTGCATCGATAGCCTCATCGCCATAGCGCGCACGCGCTTCGGCGCCGTAGCGCTCTTCGTTTTCCTGCACGGAGCGCCAGCGCTCCAGTTGCGGCAGGACGGCACCCATGAGCGAGACGGCTTCGTCGAGCGACATGCCGGTGTTTTGCGCCAGGCGCGGGGCACAGTCTTCGATCATTGCCTCCATGGTGGTGTCGTAGGTGTACTGGCCGTGGTCGTAGCACCACTTGCAGTAATGATTGGTCGCGGCGCCCGTGGCATCGGTGCCGCAGTCGCCGGGCGTGAGTATCATGCCGCAGCTCTGGCAATAGTGCTCGGGCATTTCGAGCAGGTGAGACAGGGGCTCGCCGGTCACGGCGGCAATGAGCTTCATCATGTCGATGCCCGGTGTGACCTCGCCGCGTTCCCAACGGCTGACGGCTTGGCGTGTGACGAAGAGCTTGGCGGCGAGCTGCTCCTGGGTAAGGTGATGGGCGCGACGGACGGCGATGAGCTTTTCTGCAAAGGCCATAGCGGCTCCTTTCTGCTGGTTGATGGCTTAAGCATACGCGGCAGCAGGTGCCCTTCCAAGCAACCGTTGGTTGCACGACGGGAGACAGCGGCGAAGAATTGCGCGCAACGCCCCACACCTCCATGCCGTACAATGACCGGCATGGAACCTATTGCACACATACATACCGACCTGCCGCAGAAGTTCGGCATTCCGCGCAACAGCTTTTTGGCGCCCCATCTGCAGGGACGCATCGTCTTTGAGCCGGAATTTGCCTCCAACGCAGCAGTTGAGGGTCTGGATTCCTTCTCTCACCTATGGCTGCTGTGGCGCTTCGAAAACGGCACGCCAGGCGGCACGGCTAAGGACATAGCCGCCGATGCCAAAACGCAGGACAGGTCCGGCACCAACGCAAAATGGTCGAAAACCGTGCGTCCGCCGCGCCTAGGTGGAGCCGAGCGCGTGGGCGTGTTTGCCACGCGCAGCCCGTTTCGCCCTAATCCCATCGGTCTTACCTGCGTCAAGCTCAGCCGCGTTGAGCGCACCGACGATGGCCCCATCATCCATGTGCTGGGGGCCGACCTGCGCGACGGCACGCCCATCTACGACATCAAGCCCTACATTCCGTTTGCGGACTGCCACCCGGATGCAACGGGCGGCTGGATTGAGGATGCTCCGTGGCAAGAGCTCGACATCGAGTTCCCGCAGACGCTGCAAGACATGGTCCCGCCCGCAAAGCTCCCCGGCTTGGTCGAGGTCCTTCGCCAAGATCCGCGCCGCGCGGGCAGCAAGCACGAGCCAAACCGCGTCTATCATCTGGCCTACGCCGGACTCGACATATCGTTTACGGTCGACGAAACCCAGCTAACCGTAGTCGCCGTCAACGACGCGCAAGACTAACCAGCCGTTTGTCCGCACCCGTCAAATTAAGTGCCAAACCCCATGCCAAAACCGCCCACGCTGGTGGACAATAACGCCTACCAAAACAATCACTTTGCACGGGAGCTCAGCATGAAATACGACTTTAGCTCGCTTATCGACCGCCACGGCATGGACTCCATCGCCGTTGACTCCTGGGGCGAGATCCCCGGTATGGCTCCGAACGCACCCGACGAGGGCTTCGACCGCATTCCCATGTGGGTGGCCGACATGAATTTTGCCACGGTGCCCACGGTCCAGGAGCACATCATTCAGCGCGCTCAGCATCCCATGTTTGGCTACTTTAACCCGCGCGCCGAGTACTTCGACCGCATCATCGAATGGCAGAGCCGCCGCAATGGCGTCGAGGGCCTGCGCCCTGAACATATCGGCTACGAAAACGGCGTGCTGGGCGGTGTCGTGTCGACGCTGCGTGCGTATGTTCAGCCGGGCGATGCGATACTGGTCCACAGCCCCACTTATATCGGCTTTACCAAGTCTATCGAAGCCGCGGGCTATCGTATTGTCCACAGCCCGCTTAAGCTCGACGACCAAGGCGTGTGGCGTATGGACTTTGAGGACATGGAGCGCAAACTCGTCCAAAACCACGTCCATGCCGCGGTATTCTGCTCGCCGCACAATCCCTGCGGCCGCGTATGGGAGCGCGACGAGATCGAGCGCGCCATGGACATCTATTGCCAGCACGATTGCGTGGTGATCTCGGACGAGATTTGGTCCGATATCATCCTGCCGGGGCACAAGCATATCCCGACGCAGTCGGTGAGCGAGGATGCCCGCATGCGCACGGTTGCCCTCTACGCGCCCAGCAAGACGTTCAACCTGGCGGGCCTGGTCGGCAGCTACCACATCATCTATAACGAGACGCTGCGCGACCGCGTGTGCGCCGTGTCCAACAAGACCCACTACAACGAGATGAACGTCCTCTCCATGCATGCGCTTATCGGTGCCTACCAGCCGCAGGGCTACGAGTGGGTGGACGAGCTCAATCAGGTGCTTGCCGGCAATATCGAGTACTTCTGCAATTACGTGGACGAGCATTTTGAGGGCGTGTCCTATTCGCGTCCGCAGGGCACGTACATGGTGTTTCTGGACTGTACCGAGTGGTGTCGCGAGCATGGTCGCGATATTCAGTGGTTGCTCGACGAGGGGGCGCGCGTGGGCGTTGGCTACCAGGATGGCCGTCCGTTCCACGGGCCCTGCCACATTCGCGTGAATCTGGCGCTGCCGCTTTCGCGAGTAAGGGAAGCGTGCGACCGCTTGGACCGCTACGTTTTTAATGCACGGTAGGCGTGTGCTGCATGCGGGGCCTTGTGCCAGGTCGGCTAGAAGGCCCCGCATGGTAATGCGTCTGTAACCATTGGGCGCTCGAGTGGTTTCATTTGCTATTATTTTTAGCATTTCAGTCTGTAAACAGGATCGTCTGGAGCTCGATGAAAAGACCCCATCGCTCGGTTGCCATATCGTTGTTCGTTGCGCTTGTAGTGGCGAGTGCTTTTGTCGTGGCGATAGTTGGCTGCTCTGGGTCGAATGACGAAGCCTCGACGTCTGCATCAAAAGGTCTGGACGCCTCACAGGCCAAAGACGACAACCTTAAGACGCTCAACGTCGGAAGTGACCTCTATCCACCGTTTGTGTATACCGACGAGTACGGCGATATCGTTGGCCTGGATGTCGAGATATTGACCGAGGCTTTGGCCCGCATTGGTTACAAGCCAAAGTACCAGCTGATCGATTGGGAAAAGAAGGAAGAGCTGCTGGCGAGCGGCGAGCTCGATTGCGTCATGGGTAGCTTTAGCATGACGGGTCGCGAAAACGAGTATCGTTGGGCCGGCCCGTACCTTGCGAGCCGCCAGGTGGTCGCGGTCGATCCCCAGAGCGATATCTACACGCTTGCCGATCTTGAGGATAAGATCGTGGCGGTTCAGTCCACCACCAAGCCCGAGGGCATTTTGCTCAATCGTACAAATGAAAACGTTCCGCAGATCAAGGAGCTCTACAGCTTCTCGGACCGTTCATACCTGAACCCGGCGCTCGTCGAGGGTCTGGTCGACGCTATCGCCGCGCATGAGTCCTCGCTGCTCACCTACGAAAAAGACTATGGTGTGACGTATCGCATTTTGGATGAGCCGCTGCTAGAGGTTGGTTTGGGCACCGCTTTCGATATCAACGATACGCGTGGCATCGACGTCAAGCTTACTCATGCCTACCAAGAAATGCTTGCCGATGGCACCATGGAACGTCTGGTGTCAAAGTACTTTGATGACCCTTCGCCATTTTTGAATATGGAGGGCCTGTCATGATCGATGCACCCGACCACGCCGCTCAGGAGCGGGGCAATCGTTCGGCAGGGGCATGGCTCCTTGTCGTTCTGCTGGGGATAGCGCTCTCGGTTGCTGCCGGCATGATGAGCTACGGTTACACGACGGCCCAAGCCGAGCAGCGCTTTGCCGACGTTGTCGATTACGTGGCGACGCAGAGCCTTTCCTACGATGCATTCAACAGCGCCTATACGACCAAAAACCTGATTCGCGTTATGGAGATCGCCGGAGAGACAGCGCGCGATATGGAGCGCGACGGTTCGGTAGATAACGCCATGCTGGAGCAATATGCCGACCAGTTCAACGTGAGCGCACTGATCGTGACGGACGCATCGGGCAATTTGGTGTCCGAGTCCTCGACGGATGGCGTGGGCTACGAGTCGCTCGCTACGTATCTCAAGGAAGCACCCGTGCTGGAGGTGGCAGCCCATCCGCTTAAGTCCTATACCGCCCGCATTACGCTTTCGGATGGTTCGGTTGCAGACATTGGTTGCGTGACCCGGCAAGATGGCGAGGGCATCGTTATCGCGGTCAGGCATCAGAGCGCGAAGGCAGTTGCAAGCAATACGCTCAAACTGCAGAGCCTGCTCGGTGGTTATGAGACCATCGACAGTGGCAATATCGTGATCGAAAGCGATGGCAAGGTCGTTGCGACCAATGCCGTTGAACCCACCATATTGGGCGTATTCAATCTGCCTGCAACGGATGTCTTTATTGTCGACGGTATTAAGGATCGATGCCTGCCCGGCAAAGTCCGACTGGTCAACGCTAGCGGCGAGTGGTATTTGGGCACATTTGGAAAAGCGCGCGGGTTCTACGTGTTCACCTATGCCTCGGCGCAGCGCTACTTTGAGGTCGTCGCGGCTGTTGCTGCCGGCGTGCTGGTGCTCTACAGCGGTGTTATAGCCGTTGTTGTGATGGTGCGTCGCCGTGCCGATCGTCGACGTTTGACGGACTTGCTGCAGCAGGAGCGCGACTATGGCGACAAGCTGGCAAAGGCGGCGCGTGAGGCCTCGTCTGCCAACTCGGCAAAGACGGAGTTTTTGCGTCGCATGAGCCACGATCTGCGCACGCCCATCAACGGCATTCGCGGCATGGTCGAGGTCGGCGATGCCAACGCGGACGATCTGCAAAAGCAGGCCGAGTGCCGCTCAAAGATCTGGACGGCATCGGGACTGCTGCTCGACCTTGCCAACGAGGCCCTGGATATGAGTCGCCTGGAGAGCGGGCAGGTCGACCTGGTTCTTGTGCCCACCAATTTGGTGGCCCTCAACCGCGAAGTGTGCGATATTCTGGAGCGCCAGGCCGAGGAGCGTCTGGTGACAATTATCTGCGACCAGCAGACGCTTGATCATCCCTATGCGCGGGTGAGCGTGACGCACCTCAAGCGCTTGTTGCTCAATATTGCCGGCAATGCCGTCAAGTACAACCGCCAGGGCGGCTATGTTCGCCTGGTGTGCCGCGAGGTGGAGCCAGCGGATGGCGTCCCCGTCTATGAATACACGATCGCCGATAACGGTATTGGCATGAGCGAGGAGTTCCAACAGCACCTCTACGAGCCGTTTTGCCGCGAGGAGCAGCAGGTGGAAGGCGCTTCATCGGGAACTGGCCTGGGCGCGCCTATCGCAAAACAGTTGGTCGAGCTTATGGGCGGAACCATGAGCTTTACGAGCGCCTTGGGGCAGGGAACGACGTTTACCATCCGCCTGCCGTTCGAGAAATGCAAACGCTCCGAGATTCCTCAGGTAGTTCGCGTGGATGGGGGCGATGGCGATGCGCTCCAGGGCTTGCGCGTTTTGCTCGTAGAGGATAACGATCTGAATGCCGAGATTGCGCAGTTTACGCTCAGTCGTGCCGGCGCCGTCGTGACGCATGCCAAGGATGGCGAGTCTGCCGTTGAGGCGTTCGCCGCGAGCGCACCGCACGAGTACGACGTTGTGTTGATGGACATCATGATGCCCGGTATCGATGGCCTTGAGGCCACGCGTCGAATTCGAGCACTCGATCGAGAGGATGCCGTGACCACGCCGATTATCGCCGTGAGTGCGAACGCCTTTGCCGACGACCGTAGGCATTCGCGTGAGGCGGGCATGGACGCGCACCTGAGTAAACCCGTGAGCTCGCAAGAGCTCGTCGAGGCGCTAGCGCACATCGCCGCCGACGCTTCATAAGCATATGGCCCGGTTCCAAGGTGGGTTGGAACCGGGCCATATTGCTATTTGCGGCGTTTGCTCTTGAGGCTTACTTTTCCTGAATCTGCTTACCGCAGAGATGCTCAATCGTAATCTCGTAGAGCTGGACGCCCTTGATGTCTTTGGCGATTTCCTCTTCGACTTCTTCGGCAGAAGGGTAGTACTTAAGCGCGAGCTGGCGGACTTTGTCTTCGATAAACGCAGGAGCGTCGTTCGCCAGGCGACAACGGCCAAAGACGACGGTGCTCATAACGTAGGGAGCCCAGTCGCCGTCCTGGTACCACTCGTTTCCGTAAACGGTAAAGCAGACCTTGTCATCGCGCTTGAGTGCGTCGACCTTGTGGCCGGCTTTGGCGCCATGGAAATAAATCTTGTCGTGCTCGGCGTCGAAGAAGTAGTTGACGGGAATGGCGTACGGGTAGCCATCGTCGCCGTTGACGGCAAAGACGCCGCGCTTGCAGGTAGCGAGCAGTTCGCGCGCTTCCTCGTCGGTGATGGCGCGTTTCTTTCGACGTAGGGGCCTAAACATCGTTGGCTTCCTTTCTGGTCGTGCGTGGTGGTTGAGCACAAACTATAGCGAAACGGATCCGTTTTTCTTGATGCGGGCGAGTATGTTTTTGAGCTTGTTAAAGTCGAGCGGTTTGGACAGATGGGCGTTCATGCCGGCATCGTGCGCCGCCTTGGCGTCCTCGACAAAGGCATTGGCGGTGAGCGCGATGATGGGAATGTCGGCTGCATCGACCTTCTCGCTCAGACGAATCGCGCGGGTTGCCTCGTAGCCGTCCATGTCCGGCATCATAATGTCCATCAGAATCGCATCGAAGCTGCCGGCGGGATGCGATAGGTACAGATTGACGACTTCGTTGCCGTTGGCGGCGCGGGTGACCACGACGCCCTCGGATTCTAGCAGCGCCTGGGCAATCTCGGCATTCAATTCGTTGTCTTCGGCGAGCAGTACGTTCATGTTGGCGAGCGAGCAGTCGAGCGCCCTCTCGACCGTATTCGCCCGCGCCTGGGGGTTCTTGTCGATATCGAGCGGAATCTCCACGTAGAACGAAGTGCCTACATGGAGCTCACTGGTGACTTCGATGGTGCCGCCCATCAGTTCAATAAGCGACTTGACGATTGGCATGCCCATGCCGGTTCCTTGGAACTTGCTGCGCGCATCGTCACCTTCTTGGGCAAACGGCTCATAGATATGCTTTAAAAACTTGGGAGTCATACCAATGCCGGTATCCGAAACGCTAAAGCAAAAGAGCGCGCTCCCGTTATCGAGTGGCTTGGTCTTTGAGCTAAAGGTGACGGAGCCGCCGTGCTTGTTGTACTTAATGCTGTTGTCTAACAGGTTGATCATGATCTGTCGGATATGGGTGGGACTGCCGATCATGTATGACCCCGTGGCGTACGGCAGGCTATTGTCCTGCATTGTGATGCCGTTACTGGACGCGCGGAGCTTGCATAGCACCAGCGTATCGTCACAGAGCTCCTTGAGGTTAAAGGGCACATGTTCCAGTGTTAGCTTGCGGTCTTCGATTTTGCCCATCTCGAGGATGTCGTTGATCAGCGAGAGTAGGTGATTGGCGGCAACGCGCGCCTTGGCACGGCTCTCGCGGGCGACTTGCATATCGCCTTCCTTCAATTCCTCGATCTCGATAAGGCCTAGGATGCCGTTGAGCGGCGTACGGATGTCGTGGCTCATGCGCGTGAGGAATGCCGTCTTAGCGGCGTTGGCGGCGTCGGCTTTTTTGCGCTCGGTTCGAGCGCGCACGAGCGCCCAGATGAGCAGGACGATGCCGACCGACAACATACCGATGAGGGTAGCTGCAATGGCGGTGCGGTTGCGATAAAGGAATTGAAGCGTGTTGGATTCCTGGGCCGTGTACGACGTGGAGGAGAAATTGCTTGCGGAGAGCGATTCTCCGGCATTGATGATGCCCTTGTTGATGATTCCCAGCAACTCGGGCTTTCCGCGCGAAATCCAGCACGAGAGCTCACAGGTGTCAGGGAGCTCGACCGTCTCGTAGTCCTTGAGATCATGACGGTCGCCGATGGTTTTTACGCGTGAACTGGGAGCGACGATGCAGTGCGCCGTCCCCTTCCTGAGGGCGTCGAACGCTTCATCGTCGGATTGGTATTCGGTCACGGTCGCTGTGGGGAACAGACTTTCAAGTGCATTTTTGTTGACAAACGATGATTTGGTACAGGCGATGTTCTGAAGGTCTTTGTTCAGGTTGCTGCCGGTGTGGATGGCGGTGAGGGACATGGTCCCCAACGATACCGACTGCACAACACCTGTTTGCTCGGCAAACCAGTAATCTCGGTATACCGGCAACGCAACGTCTATGCTTCCCTTTGACAGGGCTTTTGACATCATCTTGTAACTATCAAAGGCGACGGTTTTGACCGTAATGCCACATTTATCGTGCAGCGTCGTCGCAAGCGATGCGAGCGAGCCTTCCATTTCGCCGTTTCCGTCTTCGTTGCAGTAGGGGAGTTTGCCCGTAATGTAGCCGAGCGTGATGGTGTTGTCATTTGCTTTGAGCCAGGAACGTTCGGGGCTGTTGAGCGATGATGAACCGCTGTTTTGGGCCGAGTAGTTAGATTTGACTTCGTCAATATAGCGTGGGTTGACGCGGGCGATTGCCGACATGGCGGCATTGATGTCGTCCATTAGGTCGGGGCGGCTTTTGGGGACGGCAAAGTAGTAGTCGCTCGAACCAACGTAGAACATGGGCGACGCATCGGGCGACGAAATGGTGTCGTTCATGATGATGGCGTCGACCTCGCCGTTTGCGAGCGCGTCAAAGAGGGCACCGCCAGTGTCGATTTCTTTATAGGTGCAGGTAATGCCTTCGTTGGCGAGCCACTGCTGGCCAACGAAGGTTTGCATAACGTCGGGGTTGTAGCCGATGGTAAGGCCTTGGAGCGCTTGGGGGTCGCCCTTGGCCAGATCGTCGCGATCGCGCTTGGCGTAGATGTAGTAGCGCTCGGTGCCCTCGGGGTTCGAGGAAAAGAGCAGCTTTTGGGCGCGTTCCTCGGAGTAAGAGATGTTGGGCATGAGGTCGATCTCGCCCGTCTCGAGCATGTTCATAAGTTCGGTGAAGGTGCCGGAGACGTATTCGTACCGCCAGCCGGGCGTGTAGTACGACAGGGTCTGGAGGTACTCGTAACCCCATCCCGAGAGACGCTCCCCGGGGGTGCCGTTCTGGAAGCCCTCGTTGTTGACGAGCCAACCAACGCGGACCGTCTTGACCTGTTGGTCGGTGTTGGCGGCATAGGCGGGGGCGGGCGCGGCGGCGCTCAGCACGGTAAGTGCGGCAAGCGCGGTAAGCACAATGGCCAGGGCGCGACATATAACTGAACGAAGGACAGTGGCAGCTCTCACATGCAATCCTAACGAATCGAGACAATACCGCATAAGGATACCAGCTCAGCCTGCCCAGTCGGCAGCTGTACCGCTAAACGCTCCCGCCCGGCAGTCATCGGGGACGTTCTTAAACGACTAGTCATTGGGGACGTTCTTGTTTGACTAGTCATTTAAGAACGTCCCCGATGACTAGTTCCGTTTGCTGGGGAGGCGTGGGACAATACCGAGCGAACGTGATTGGTTGTCCGTGGAAGGGGTCGCGATGAAAAAGCTCAGGACGCTTGCCGATGTGCTGCGACAGGCTGGCTTTGCACGCATCACGGGCCTGTTTCTTATTTTCTATCTGCTTTGCTCGACGGCTGTCTGGCTGTCCGAGCCCACGACCCTCACGTTTGGCGATGGTCTCTGGTTTAGCTTTGAGACGGTCTCGACGATCGGCTTTGGCGATATCCCCGCTGAAACGCCGGTTGCCCGCGGCATTACCGTTATCCTAAGCGTCATCAGTATCTTCTATATCGCCATGCTTACGGGCGTGGCGGTGAACTACTGCAATACGCTCATTAAACTGCGCCAAAAGGACACCATGGCGCGCTTTATGGACGATCTTGAGCATTTGGAAGAACTCGACCGCGATGAGCTCGCCGATTTGTCGCGCCGCGTGCGCGAATACCGTCGCCGGCAACGATAGAACGGGTGCCGCGCGTCACGACGAGGGGGATTGCATATGAACATCACGGTGTACCTGGGTGCGAGCGTCGGCAACGACCCGGCGTTTCTGCCCGCGGTGCAGGAGCTGGGCAATTGGATTGGCGCCAACGGACACGCGCTCGTATACGGCGGGTCCAAATCGGGACTGATGGGCGCGCTCGCCGATAGCGTACTCGAGGCAGGCGGACATGTGACGGGTGTGGAGCCGAGCTTTTTTATCGAGGCAGAGTTTCAACACGACGGAATCGACGACCTTATCGTGACGAGCGACATGGCCGAGCGCAAAGCCAAGATGATCGAGCTCGGCGATGCGTTCATCGCCTTTCCCGGTGGGACGGGCACGCTCGAGGAGATTGCCGAGGTCATGTCCGCGGTGTCATTGGGGCACCTGAGCGCTCCGTGCATCCTGTATAACCTGGACGGTTACTACAACGACCTCAAGGCGCTGCTCGGGCACATGATCGATAAGGGTTTATCGAGCCCGCAGCGCCAGCAAGGCATTTACTTTGCCGACGATTTGCGCGAGATTGCCTCGATTATCAACGGATAAGTCTTGAGCCTGCCCCACAATGGCTCCCAATGGTGCCGTTTGCAGCGCAGACGGTTGGCTCGTTCGGGCAACGCTCGCTCTACAATAAAAAGTAACTATGTCGACTTTGACCGCGGGAGGACCCGATGGATAACCTTGCCAAACCCACAAACCGCGCGCTGTTTTTAGTTAGCGTTGCCGTGACCGGTGCGTTCGCAGGTGCCGCGGTCTGGCTGTTCTTTTTCGCGATGGAGCACGGCATCGACTGTCTATGGACCGAGATTCCGCACGCGCTGGGCGTCGCTTCGCCCGAGCTTGCCAGCGGCCCGTTTGGCTTTCTGCCGTACCCGTTTTTTGTCTGCCTGCTGGGCGGCCTGTTAATCGGTCTGTACGAAAAGATGACAGGCACCAAGACCGATGACCTCAACCAGGTGATGGCTAAGGTTAAGCAAGACGGGCGCTACCCGTACGACAACCTGGGCAAGCTTTCGCTCGCGGCATTGCTGCCGCTGCTGTTTGGCGGAAGTATTGGACCGGAGGCCGGCCTGACCGGCGTTATCGCGGGTCTGTGCAGCTGGGTCGGCGACCGCATGCGTCGCTTTGGCGCCGAGTTTAGGGAGCTCACGCTGCTGGGCACCCAGGCTGCCCTGACGGCGCTCTTTACCGCGCCCGTGTTTGGCTTTGTGGCACCGCTTGCCGGTAGCGCCGACGGCGACGAGGGCTCTGCGTCCGACGAGATCACGATCAAGCTGCCCAAGGCGCAAAAGACGGTTGTCTACGGCATCGCGATTGCCGGCGGTCTGGGTACCTACCTGCTGCTTGGCCAGCTTGTGGGCGGCGGCATGGGCATGCCCAGGTTCGAGGCTGCCGTGGTGGGCAACTTGGAGCTTACCTGGCTCGTCCCTCTGTCGTTGATCGGAACAATCTGCGGCTGGCTGTACTTTGTCTCCGAGCACGCAAGCGAGGCACTGTCCCATGCAATAGGGGAGCGTCCTGTCGTCAAGGCCATGCTAGCCGGTCTGGCGCTCGCCATCTGTGGCACGGTCCTGCCCTACACCATGTTTGCCGGCGAGACCCAGGCCGATGTGCTTATGGAAACCTATCTGACCATTCCCGCCGGTGTGCTTATCGCGACCGGTCTGGTCAAGGCCATGCTGACCCCCGCTCTTATCAACTTGGGCTGGCGCGGCGGCCACTTCTTCCCAGTTATCTTCTCGGGCGTAAGCCTGGGCTATGGCCTTGCCATCCTCACCGGCGCCGATCCGGTCTTTTGCGTCGCCGTCTGCACGGCATCGACGATGGGCGCCGTCATGCGTCAGCCGGTCATGGTCGTGGGCCTGCTGCTCATGTGCTTCCCGCTCAAGGGTATCGTCTGCATGATCATCGCCGCCGTTATCGCCGCCGGCATTCCACTGCCCAAGCCGCTGCGCAAGTAGCACGGCAGCGCGCGGTCAGTACAAACATCTCAAGTCCGGTGCGGGCGCTGTGTCACGGATTTGCGGGTGGACTGGATTTCGTTCGGTATCGGCGCTACTTCCAAACTGCGAGCGCGGCGGTGCCCAGTACGATGAGGGCGAGACCGATGACGCTGCGTCGTGAGAGTTTTTCGTTGAATGTCAGGCGCGCAAATAGTACCGATACGACAATCGATAGTTTGTCGATCTGCACCACGACGCTCACCTGGCCTGTGGCGATGGCGTGGTAATAGAGCAGCCACGATGCTCCGGTCGCGATGCCCGATGTTGCGAGAAATGTGAGTTCGCGCCGGTCAGCGTGCGCGACCTGATCCAGTTTTCCCTTGGCTGCCACGATCGCCCATGCCATAACCAGTACCACACAGGTACGGATTGCCGTGGCCAGGTTGGATTCGACGCCTTCGATGCCAGCCTTGGCAAGGATGGACGTGAGCGCTGCGAACACGGCGGCGCCGAGGGCGTAAGCGAGCCAGGTCCGGTCTTGCTGCTGCTCGGGTCCGGCAGACTGCTTCTTCTCGATCATTAAAAACGTGCCGAGGGTGATGACAGCGGTTCCCACGAGCTTAACCGCAAGGTTGCTCGTCTCGCCAAAAAGCACGATGGCAATCAGTGCAGCGAGTACGGTGCTCATCTTGTCGACCGGTACGACCTTATTGACGTCTCCGATGCCCAACGCCTTAAAGTAACAGATCCACGAAGCACCGGTAGCGAGTCCCGAGAGGACGAGAAAGAGCCAAGATCTGGGTTCGATGCTGCCGATGGTTCCAATGGATCCAGAAATGCCCGCCATTGCCCAGGCGAAAACGAGCACCACGCAGGTGCGAATGGCCGTCGCGACATCGGAGTCGGTCTGCTTGATGCCGTATTTGGCCAGGACAGATGTGATGCCGGCAAAGAAAGCCGACACAAATGCTGCTGCGACCCACGACACGGGTGAAATGCCTCCCCAAAGAACAACCGCGCCAGATTTACGGCGCTCGTCCGATGATACCGTCCCGCCATGAAGCTTTGATATCGCTGTGGTGAGACAGGGGCCATAGTTCGAGAGGGCATTTGGTTAAGGCTCGAATCGAAGGTGAATGGTTTTCCGTGAAGTGAACGAGTAAATCTGGACCCCTGGAACATGCACACTTTTTTCGAACAAAACTGCAGGATTCTTAGACAAAAACCGCAGGAATTGAGTCCTTAAAAATGTCGATGCTACAGGGCGCTGTTTTTACTCGTTCACTTCTCGGAAAAGTATTCACCTTCGATATGCTGACGGTGTCTTTTTGGTTGCCAAGAGCTAGACGGCCTGCTGTGAAGGGCGGTGGTGACGCTATGCCGCCTCGTTTCATTGAAAAAATAAGCGGGGTACCACCTAAGCTTTTTTAGCTGTCGATTACAGATCGCGTACTCGATAAACCTTGGTGCTGACAGCGCAGCTGATTGCACATAGTGCGAGCGCCAGTACTGCAATTCCTGCACACAGACAGCCAAGGACGGCGGGATCGGGATTCGCTCCGGTAATCGACATGAGCCAGTTGCTGATGGGGTTGGAGGAGCTCAACGTGGCAATGGCAAGGCACCAGAGCAGGGCAAACAGGCCAACGGATAGGCGCAGCGCCTCCATGTGTCCAAAGCGAAAGAACAGCGGCTGTGCCAAAAACACCATCATGAGGGAGATGAGCATCGATGCGGCGGAGGCGATTGCGATCTCAAAGACGGTTTGTCCCGTCGACGAGATACCCGTGTGGTCCAAGAACGGAAGGGCGACAATGTTCAAAAGCACGGCGGCACAGGCCATCATTGCCGAGAAGGCAACGATGCACAGGTAGCGTGCGCAGATGATGTCTTTGCGCGAGAAGGGCAGCGTTGCCCGATAGCGCTCCCAGCCATTTTGATTGTCGAAGCCGGCCAGCGAGCTCATGACCATGATGGGCGACATGGCGCTGACCGCGCAGGCACCGGCACTTGTGCCAGAGTCACCGCCCGACGTGTTGGCGAGGGTCAGCACGACGAATATAAACAGGCCGACGCCCGCGATGCTCGGGATGAGCGTGCGAACGATGGCGAGCTCGGACATAAAGGCGCGTTTCATTTCGAAGCTCCTTTCAGCATGAAGCGCAGGTAGTCATCAATGGTTGCCCGATCGCAGGGAATCTCTGGGAAGGCCTCGAGCGTTTCGCGACGGTTGGGCACGAGTACGTCCACGCTGTAGGCGTGGCGGGCGGCACGGGCACCTTCGACGCAAGCCATAAGCTCGGTGGCCTGTGCCTGAGTGCAGTGGGCGATGCCGGCGCGGTCGGTAATGTCCTCGCGCGGCAGGTCAAAAATAATCGAGCCATTATCGATGCAGATGACGCGATCGGCGGTGCGATCGAGGTCGGACGTAATGTGGCTCGAGAGCAGCACACTGTGCTGGCCGTCGGCGACAAAGGCAAGCAGCTCATCAAGCAGTTCCTCGCGTGCCATGGGATCGAGGCCCGCGGTGGCTTCGTCCAAAACGAGCAGCTTGGCATTGTGGCTGAGCGCACAGGCAAGCTGCAGTTTCATGCCCATGCCGCGGGAGAGGTCCTTGACCTTTGTCTTGGGATCGAGGCCAAATCGGTTGATGAATCCGGCGAACGTTTCGCGGTCCCACGTGGGGTACGCCGGGCCTACGAGCGACTCGATCTGGCCCACCTTGAGCGTGGAGGGGAAGGGGCACGTGTCCAGGACAAGACCGACGCGGGAGCGTAGATGGCGCTGCGTTTCATCGGGCGCGTCGGCGCCACAGCGCTGCCCAAACAGGTGCACCTCGCCGGCATCGAGTTTGATAAGCCCAAGCGCGGCTCGAATCGTCGTTGTTTTGCCGGCACCGTTGGCACCAACAAAGCCGACGATCTGGCCAGGCTCCACGGCAAGCGTGACATCACGCAGCGAAAAACGATCGCTCACACGGCGCGATGCACCTTTAAGTTCTAGCAAGTTTTTCATGGTATAGCCTTTCTTGCAGATGGCTACTGCATGGTTTCGGGGGCTACAAGGTCGAGCATCTCGTGCAGCTTGTCGCGCGTGACACCCAGGGTTTCGGCTTGGCTCGCCGCTTTCGCAAGCAGCTCTTCGATATGGCAGAGCTGGTTTTCGCGTAAAAGCTCCTGGTTGCCCTCGGCGACAAAACAGCCCTTGCCCTGCACGGTGCAGATAAAGCCGAGTTGCTCCAGGTCGGCGTAGGCACGCTTGGTGGTGATGACGCTCACACCCAGGTCGCTCGCGAGCGCACGGATGCTGGGGAGTTTGGCTCCCGCAGCGAGCGTGCCCGAAAGGATCTGAGCTTTGACCTGCGAGGATATCTGTTCGTATATGGGCTTGTCGCTCGAATTGGATAGGATGATGTCCACAGCGGCTCCTTAGCTGTTGGGCTACACGTGTATATAACCGGTAAGCACAGTATATATACACTATGCACAGTTATGCAAGAGGAAATAGGGATTGTCCGCTCGTTCATTCATCTCAATCTGTAACAGATGGACCCGTTTTGAGTGGCTAGATGTTACAGATCGAGATCTTTCTGGGAGGCCCACCTGTTTGTCTAAATCTGTAACAGGTAGAGGTTCAAAAACCGTCTAGATGTTACAGATCGAGACAAACTACTGCGGAGTGCCGCCATCGACTGCTACACAGGTCCCAACTGATGAATTTGTCCTGATAGGTGCCCTGCTGCAGCATTTCGCGGCTACAATAGTGCGGTTACATCGACGTAATGCACTCAATGCAAGAAAGGATCCGCATGGCAAGCCTGTCGGATGAAATCTCGTCGCGCCGCACATTCGCGATCATCAGCCACCCGGACGCCGGTAAGACCACGCTTACCGAGAAGCTGCTGCTCTATACCGGCAGCATTCAGACCGCCGGCTCGGTCAAGGGCAAGAGCTCGGCCAAGCATGCCGTCTCGGACTGGATGGACATCGAGAAGGAGCGCGGTATTTCCGTTACCTCCTCGGTTCTGCAGTTCACCTATAACGGCGCTTGCGTCAACATCCTCGATACCCCCGGCCACCAGGACTTCTCGGAGGATACCTACCGTACCCTTATGGCCGCCGACGCCGCGGTCATGGTCATCGACGGCGCCAAGGGCGTCGAGGCCCAGACCAAAAAGCTCTTTAAAGTCTGCACGCTGCGTCATATTCCCATCTTCACCTTTGTGAACAAGCTCGACCACGAGGCTCGCGATCCGTTTGAGCTCATGGAAGAGATCGAAAACGTCCTGGGCATCAATACGTATCCCATGAACTGGCCGATTGGCAGCGGCCGCAACTTCCGCGGCGTGTTCGACCGTCGGACCCGTCGCGTTATCGCCTTTGAGGGCGACGGTCACGCCAACGCCACCAAGAAGGTCGCCGAGGTCGAGGCCGAGCTGGGCGATCCTTCTATGGACGAGCTTATTGGCGAGGAAAACCACAAGAACCTGATGGACGACATCGAGCTGCTCGATGGCGCCGGCGACGAGCTCGATTTGGATGCCGTGGCCTGTGGCAAGCTGAGCCCGGCGTTCTTTGGCTCGGCGCTCACCAACTTTGGCGTGGAGCCCTTCCTCAAGGAGTTCCTGCGTCTGGCCCCGACGCCGCGCGCCTATACCGATACGCTCACCAGCGAGCCGGTCGATCCCTGCCGCGACGACTTTAGCGGCTTTGTGTTTAAGATCCAGGCCAATATGGACAAGAACCACCGTGACCGCATCGCCTTTGTGCGCATTTGCTCGGGCAAGTTCGAGCGCGGTATGGACGCCTTCCACGTGCAGGGCAACCGCAAGCTCAAGCTTGCCACGGGCACGTCGATGATGGCCGATGACCGCGCCATCGTGGATGAGGCGTACGCGGGCGATATCGTGGGCCTGTTCGACCCGGGTATCTTTAGCATCGGCGACACCGTGTGCTCCGGCAAGCGCCACGTTCAGTACCCGCAGATCCCGACGTTTGCCCCCGAGATGTTCGCTCGCATTACGCAGGTCGACACGCTCAAGCGCAAGCAGTTCGTCAAGGGCATGGAGGAGCTTGCCCAAGAGGGTGCCATCCAGATCTTCCGCGAGCTAGGCGCCGGCATGGAGAGCGTCATCGTGGGCGTGGTCGGCGTGCTGCAGTTTGAGGTACTCGAGCGCCGCCTCAAGGCCGAGTACCGTGTTGAGGTTCGTCGCCAGCCGCTGCCCTATACGGACATCCGCTGGATCCAGAACGACCCCGACACCATCGATATTCCGGGCCTTTCGCTCACGCGCGACACGCTGCGTGTCGAGGACATGCGCGGAGGTAAGCTGCTGCTGTTCACGAGCCCGTGGAACGTGGACTGGGCAACCGACCACAACCCCGACCTTATCCTGTCGGAGTTTGGCAACGTAGCGTTTTAACGCATCGGCGCGGTGGCCCTGCGGGGCTGCCGCGCCGTTTGCTTGCCTGATGCCGTGTGAGCGGCTATCATACCCACCGTCGTCTCAAGACCGGGGCGTCCGAGCAGTTCGGGTCCGATATCCTGCTCGTTAAACCTAAAACCAAAGGAGTACATAATGATCAAGAAGGTCATGGAGGACTACAAGGTCCTGTTGCGGAGCATCCCCGCGGCAACGGTTTCGCTGTTTTTCGTGAGCGTCATCATGATGAACCTGCTGGCCAACAAAGAACTTATCAGCCTGCCGTATCTGGCGCTCGACTGTGGCTTTGTGGTGAGCTGGGTTTCGTTTTTGTGCCAGGACATGATCTGCAAGCGCTTTGGCGCCAAGGCATCCATCAAAATCTCTATCCTCGCGCTGCTGGTTAACCTGGCCGTGAGCCTGTGCTTTTGGGCATGCTCGCTCACGCCCGGCATGTGGGGTGCTTACTACGACACGGGCATGATCGAGGTCAACACTGCCCTTAACGCCACTATCGGCGGCACCTGGTACGTGGTGCTGGGCTCTTCGCTGGCAATGCTCGTTTCTGCCGTGGTTAACTCCACGCTCAACCAGTCGCTCGGCCGCATGCTCAAAAAGAATAACTTTGCGAGCTTCGCCTTCCGCTCCTATGTGTCCACGGGTGTTGGCCAGTTTATCGACAACCTGGTCTTTGCCATTGTAGTGAGCCACACGTTCTTTGGTTGGACCTGGGTGCAGGTCCTTATGTGCTCGCTGACCGGCGCTGTCGCCGAGCTGCTGTGCGAGGTCTTCCTGAGCCCCGTGGGCTACAAGGTCGTGCGCGGCTGGGAGCGTGAGAATGTGGGCTCCGAGTACCTCGAGCGCCACGCAACCGCCTAAGGAGCAAGTATGCGGGTTTTGATCACGGGCGCTTCGGGCGGTATCGGAGCCGCGTGCGTGCAGCGCTTTTTGGACGAGGGTCACGAGGTCGTGGGCTTTGATCTGCTGCCGGCGGCGATCGAACACGAGCGCTACCGCCATCTGATCGTTGACGTCCGCGAGCCGGACTCGTTTCCAGTTGACCTTGAACCCCAGGTAATCGTCAACGTTGCCGGTACGCAGGATTCGGCCGACGACATCGCCGCCAACCTGTGTGGAACCATCAACGTGACCGAGCGCTACGCCTTTGTGGGGGAGGGGCTTGCCGCCAAGCCGGCGCCGGCTATTAAATCCGTGGTCAATGTGGGGTCGGCGAGCGGGCATACGGGATCGGAGTTTCCCGCCTATGCCGCCAGTAAGGGCGGCGTTATCGCCTACACCAAGAACCTTGCAAACCGCCTGGCACCGCAGGCCATCGCCAACAGTGTGGACCCGGGCGGCGTTATCACGCCGCTCAACCGTTGCGTGATGGAAGACGAGCACCTATGGAACCAGATCATGGAGCTCACGCCGCTTAAGCGCTGGGCCACCGCCCAAGAGATCGCCGAGTGGATCTACTTTGTGGGCGTGACCAACCGGTTTATGACCGGGCAGAGTCTGTTGATCGATGGCGGCGAGGCCGGCCGCACACAATTTATTTGGCCCGAATAGGAAACGCGCCCGACGGAAAACAGTCGGGCGCGTTTTTGATGTCTCGATTTTTAGTCGAGGCAAGTCCAGTTGACGGGGGTCGAGCCGTGCTGCTCGAGTAGCCGATTGGCTGCCGAGAAGGGGCGCGACCCTATAAAGGCGGGGAGTTCTGCCGTGGCACGGTTGGCCGAAAGCGGCGAGGGGTGCGTGGAGGCCAAGCAGAACTTGCCGGTTGCCTTGCCCGCGCCGGTCGCGGCGAGCTTGCCTTCGACCATCTGCTGGGCAAAGCGGCCCCATGCCAAAAAGACTACCGGCTGGGGCAGCTGGCAGCAGCGTTCGATAACGTAGTCGGTCAGGGTGCTCCAGCCCAGCTTGGCGTGCGAGTTCGCGGCATGCTCGCGCACGGTGAGCGTGGTGTTGAGGAGCAGGACGCCCTGTTGTGCCCATGGGGTTAGGTCTCCCGTGGCGGGAATGGGGCAACCCAGATCGGCTTTGAGCTCCTTATAGATGTTGCGCAGGCTCGGCGGCAACTTGGTTTGCGTCGCGGGGACCGAGAACGACAGCCCCATGGCCTGGTTGGGCCCGTGATAGGGGTCTTGACCCAAGATGACAACCTTGACCTGGTCGGCCGGCGTATAGGCGAGGGCATTGAGGATGTCGTCTTGTGCCGGGTAGATGGTCTGCTCGGCACGCAAAAGGGCGATGCGCTCGAGCAGCTGGTTCGTAGTGTCACGTACCGGCTGCGGCGCATCGCTCAGCCAAGTTGCTATGTTGCGGTCGCGGGTTGCGGTGTCCATGGGGCTCCTTTATGGCAGATGCTCTGTTGGCATCTATTGTAAAGGCGTCCGGAGACCTTTGTGTCGGGGCCACAAAAGGTGAGGCGCTTACGAGGCTCGCTCGGGCGTTCCTGCCATGTGGGCGTGGTCGTGAGCATGCGCATGAAGTCGCGGAAGCTCGACGGTTGCCGCCATGACGCCGGTGAGGATGAGGGCGGCGCCAAAGAAGGCGATGGGGCTCAGGACCTCGCCGACCAGGAAGAACGAGAAGACGGCAGAGCAGACCGGCTCGAGCGAGAAGGCGAAGCCGGTGGTCTCGGCGGGCACGTGGGGCTGCACGAGCGTCTGGGTGATAAAGCCGTAGGCAGAGCAGATGAGTGCGAGCGCGACAACAACCACGATCTCGCTCGGCGTGCCGGGAAGCGTGAAGCCGCCAAAGGTGAATGCAGCGATGCCCGAGAACAAGCCGCCGAAGCCCAGCTGCCAAACGCCCAGAGCAAGCGGATCGACTTCTTCGACAAAGCGCTTGGCCACGATAATGTGGCTGGCATAGATAAAGGCGGAGAGCAGCATGATGAGCGCGCCCGGGTTCAGGCTGGTGAAGTCGGCGCCCGAGAGCAGCAGCATGCCGCAGGTGACGATGGCGGTGCCGACGAGCACCTTGCGCTCGGGGGCGCGACGCAGCAGGGCGGCGTTGGCAAACGGCACGATCACGACCGTCAGGCTCTGCAAAAAGCCGGCAGTGGAAGCAGAGGTGAGGCTGGAGCCCAGGCACATGCAGGTGAGCTCGGTTGCCATGATGGCGCCGATGATGGCGGCGCGAACCATAAGGTCGCGGTTGATACGGAAAGCGCGCTTGTGGAAGAGCAGCAGACAGGCAACAAAGGCGATGATGCAGCGTAGCGCAACGATGCTCGTGGCGTTCATGCTGTCCATGCCGATCTTCATAAGGGGGTACGAAAAGCCCCATGCTACGGGAACGGAAAATGAGAGCGCGATTGCTTTTTTGCGATCCATGGGACTCCTTTTGTTACAGAACGGTTTCGTAAAAAGGATTCTGCTCCCAGATGTGGATGTAGTAAAGCGAATGTATCTTCAGTATGATTAAGAAATGCTAATGTAGGTAGAAAAAGCCCTGGCAAAACGTTTTACGGCTGCATTGATGGGGAGGCACAATGGCATCGCGGTATCAGATCGTTTGTATGGTGGTCGACTGCGGAAGTCTTAAGGGCGCGGCGGACGAGCTGGGCTATACGCAAAGTGCGGTGAGCCAGGCCGTCAAGGCGCTTGAACGCGAGCTGGGTACCACGCTTATCGAGCGCGGAAAACAGGGTGTGTCGCTTACGCGCGATGGCAAGCAGTATCTGCCGTATCTGCGACAGATCGTAACTGCCGAGGCCGAGCTCGAGGGCAAGCGCCAGGAGCTGCTGGGGCTCTCCTCGACTGATATTCGCATTGCGACGTTTACCAACGTGAGCCGTACCGTGTTGCCGCGCGTAATCCGCGACTTTGGAGCCCTGCACCCGGGCGTGCACTTTACCCTCAAGCAGGGCGATTACACGCGCAACGCCCAGTGGGTGCACGATGGCGTGGTCGATTTTTGCTTTACGGCACGCGGGTTTACCGCGGGGCTCGAGAAGCGCGTGGTCTATCACGACGAGATGGTGGCACTGCTGCCGGCCGCGCATCCGCTGGCGGCAAAGGAGAAGGTGACGCTCGCCGACCTGGCGTCCGAGCCGTTTGTGTTGCTGGATGAGGGCGAACAGAGCCTGGTGCTCGATGCATTTGCGGCGCATGGGCTGTCGCCGCACGTGACGAGTGAGGTGACCGACGACTACACAATCATGGCGATGGTCGAGGAGGGACTAGGCGTGAGTATGCTTTATCGCCGTACCGTTGAGGGCGTGCAAGCCGATATCCGTGTGCGGCCTATCGTGCATGCCCCCTCGCGCGACGTGGTGGCCGCCTGGCGCAGCTGGAACACCATGCCCATCGCCACGAGGCGCTTTATCGACTATATGAGCTCGCATATTGTCAATTAATGACTGGCGTGGCGTTGAGTGCGGTGTTTAGCGGGCTGTCGCTTTGGCTTGGGCGGCGCGATAGGTGCGTGCCGGGTGGCAGAGTAATACCGCCACGACCATAAAGAACGCCGTGGTGCCCAGGCTGATGGGGTAGACCATCATGATGTTCGCAAAGGTGCGGAAGTGCGGGAACACGCAGAACACCCAATAGAAGCGGATGCCGCAGACACAGATCATGGTGATGAGGGCGGGCATGAGCGAGATACCAAAGCCGCGCAGGTAGCCGGACATGTTTTCGTAGAACATGCTAAAGGCGTACGCCGGGAAAATCGAGCACACGCGGATATAGCCGATCGAGACGATGTTGGGATCGCTGTTGAACAGCGATAGGATTTCGCGCCCAAGGCCGACAATAACGATAATCGTGGTGAGGGCAACGATACCGCCTTCGACCAGGCAGACCTTAAGCGTTTTGGTGCAGCGGTCGATCTGGCGAGCACCGTGGTTTTGTCCCACAAAGGTGGTGCAGGCCTGGCTAAAGCTGTTGAGCAGGTTGTAGCACACGTACTCTAGGCTCATGGCGGCGCTCGATGCCGCCATGACCTCGGTGCCCAGGCTGTTGATGGCAGACTGGATGATGATGTTGGCGACGGCAAAGACGGCGCTTTGGACGCCGGCGGGCAGGCCGATCTTGACGATGCGCTTGAGGGCGACGGGGTCGATAGCCAGGTCGCGTGGGGTGACGCGGACGACGGAGTCGGTCTTGAGCAGGCGGATAAAGAGCGTGGCGGCGCTGACGGTGTAGGCGATGGCGGTGGCGATGGCGACGCCTGCGACGCCCCAGTGGAGTACGGGGACAAAGATGAGGTCCAGGCCAATGTTGAGGACGGTGGACACGGCAAGCGCCTGCAGCGGCATGCGGGTGATGCCGACGGAGCGGAAGATCGCGGCCTCAAAGTTGTAGAGCAAGATCGAGGGCAGGCTGAGCAAAAAGACGCGCAGGTAGAGCGAGGCGAGCGGCATGGTTTCGGCGGGAACGTTGAGCGCGGCGAGCATGGGCTCGGCAAAGATCTCGCCCAGAGCGATGACGACAAAGCCTACGAGCGCCATTAAAATCGAGGTATGGACGGCGCGTTTGACCATGCTCTGATCGTTGCGGCCGATAGCGTTGGCGATGACCACGTTGGAGCCAAGCGACATGCCAATAAACAGGTTGAGCATAAGACTGGTAAGCGGAACATTGGAGCCGACCGCCGCCATGGCAAGGGTTCCCTGGTCGCCCGAGAAGTTGCCGATGATGACCGTGGCGATGAGGTTCGATAGCTGCTCCAAGATGCTCGTGGCGGCCACGGGGAAGGCGAACAGGGGAATATTGCGCCACAGCGAGCCGGTGGTCATGTCAATGTGCTTAGATGCGGTATCAGCCATACGCTCTCAATCTCTAACATGCTCTTTCGTGCTTATTTGCGCAGACGATGATACTCCTAATGCAACCAGCCGGCACTTAGGGACGTTCCTTTTCTGCCGACAGCTGGGGACACTCCTTATCTCTTCTAACTAGACATTCAAGAACGTCCCCAATGACTAGGTGGGGAAGGCGTGCGACAATGGTGGGCGTTGTGTTGTTCGCGCTAAGGAGTTGCCATGTTGTTGTGTCCCGTTTGCCATGAGCCGTTGGTGGACGACGAGCGCGGGGTCGCGTGCGCGGGCGGACACCGGTTTGACCGTGCTCGCGAGGGCTATCTATATCTACTGCGCTCGTCCAAGAGCGGCGACTCCATGGGTGATCCCAAGTCGCAGGCGCGCAGCCGTCGTGACTTTCTGAACCGTGGATACTACGCACCGTTGCGCGATGCGATGGTCGAGCTGGTGTGCAAACAGGTGTCTGGGCGTGCCGCGTCTATGAGTGGTCCCATGACGCTGCTCGATATTTGCTGCGGCGAGGGCTATTACACCAGCGCCATGGGCGCGGTACCGGGTGTGGACTCTTACGGGTTCGACTTGGGCAAAGAGATGGTGCGTCTGGCCGCCAAGCGCGGCGATGCGACCTACTTCGTGGCCAACATGAAGGATATCCCCGTGGCCGATGGCGCCTTCGATATGGTGACCGAGCTCTTTGCTCCCTTTAATGGGCGCGAGTTTGCCCGCGTGCTGGCACCGGAGGGTTCGCTTTACACCGTGGTGCCGGGTGCCCGCCATCTGTTTGGGCTCAAGGAGGTACTCTACGACACGCCGTACCTTAACGACGAGAAGCTGCCGAAGACCACCGAGCTCGAGTTGGTCGGAACGCAGCGGGTGTCTGCGAATATTACGCTTCAGACCCAGGCGGACATCGAGGCGGTGTTCCAGATGACGCCGTACTACTACCGCACGCGCCCCGCCGACAAAGAGCGCCTGGCAAACCTCGATACCCTTCAGACTGACATCGACTTCATCATCGCCGAGTACCGCCACAGCTAACAACCTGCCAAAAAGGGACAGGTTTATTTTGGTAGGTTTTATCTGGGCAAACGTAAAGGGCCGACCGCGGAGATGCGCGATCGGCCCTTTTTAGTTGCTTGGCTGCAGAGGTTATGAGAAGCGAGCGCTTACAGGCGGTCCTTGTTCTCGGCCTTAACGGCGTGTGCCTGCTGGACAAAGAACAGATCGTACACCACGATGACAAAGGCGCCAAAGTTGATGGCGTCGCCGCCAAACGCGGGAAGCGTGAGCACCGCTTGGGCAAGCGTGGCGACCGCGGCAACAATACCGAGCTTAAACGCGCCGTCCACCTGCGAAGGCTTGTTGGCGCCCTTGATACCGGCGACGCCTGCGGCAAGGTCGACGAGACCCTTGGCGATAAGCACGACCGCTGCGAGCGTGGCGTACGAACCGTACGTGGAATCGAGACCGCCCGTGGCGATACCGACGCCGGCGGTGACGAGGCTGGCGATGCCCAAAACAAAGTAGATGAGAGCAAGGATTTTGAGAGTCTTGCGAGTGAAGCTCATGGCTGGTCCTTTCGATACGAGTACGCCAACTTGGCGCACCTCATGTGCTGCACATATGGTGAAGCACATTGTAGTTCAACGCGGCGATGCATGCGTTTGAAAGCGCATTGAGCCCGCGCAGCCAAACCCAACCTTTCAAAAAGGAAAGCTGGGCGTAAGTCAAATCGATGGCAGCGTATGCGCGGCGCTGCGATGATGGGTCCATGGTAAGAGCTGGTCTCAAGGAGGAGCCATGATGTACGGAGCAGGGCAAGTGCATGAGCCGCGGTCGTTGGGAAGGCGCATGGGTGATTCTGTGATCGCTGCCGTGTGCACGGGATTGATGGCGGTGCTTTGCATTGGGATGCTGTGGGCCATGTCGCATGTGGGACAATAGCGGACGGTTGGGTGCCGACATAAACGGCGCTCACGTATTCGTTTTGCTTGTTAAGGAGTACCCATGGACGTCGTCGATCCCTTTTCTATTGCACGGGCCGCGGGGCTTGAGCTGACCGGGACGTCCGAGGGCCTCACGCTCACCGACGGCACGATGGAACTGCGTGCCGATTTTACTCGCATGCTTCCGCGGCTCAAGCAGGGCCGTCTGCAGCAAGAGCTGCTGATAAAGGCTGCGCGCACAAAAGGCATCGAGAGCCCATGGGCGATTGATGCCACGGCGGGCTTTGGCGAGGATTCGCTACTGCTGGCGGCCGCGGGCTTTACCGTCGATCTGTATGAGCAGGATTGCGTGATCGCGGCGCTCCTCAAGGATGCCCTGGATCGCGCGGCAGATGATCCGGCGCTTGCGGCTGCCGTGTTACGCATGCGCTTACATGCGGGCGAGGACAGCATTGCCGGCCTTCGCCATGTAGCTGAGCTGATCGGTCAGGGCGAGCTTGCCGCTCCCGACGTGGTGTATCTGGACCCCATGTTTCCCGGGCGCACCAAGAGCGCGGCGGTCAAAAAGAAGTTCCAGCTCCTACATCATCTGGAACAGCCGTGCGCCGATGAGGAGTCGCTGGTCGAAGCTGCGCTTGCGGTTCACCCGCGCAAGGTGGTTATCAAGCGGCCGGTGAAGGGGCCACTGCTTGCCGGCGTTAAGCCGAGCTATCAACTTGCGGGCAAGGCCGTTCGCTACGATGTTTTGGTTCCGCCGCGCCCGTAGCTTGCGTGCGATGGTTGGCGCTCCGTCAGTGCCGTGCCGATGCGGAGTCTATTTCCAAGGATGCGACGTCAGATGCCAGCCGCCGCAGTACTCGCATTTGTAGCAGGCCAAACCACGTCGCCCGCGGTTTTCGCAGTCGGCCATAACGGCCTCGGCCTCGGCGCGCGTGTCGTAACGGTTTTTTCGCTCGCACGACTTGTAGCGCCAGGCCTCATCTCGCTCGGCGTCCAGGGCGTCGCGGCGCTCATCCTCGCGCGCAAACAGGTCGCTCATATCGCCGCCCGTAGCAGCGCCCAAAAACTCGCTTTTGGCCTTTGACCAGGCGGCTCGCTTTTTGCTCCCCATCTGCTTCGTGCCCTTCTCCAAACGTTGGTATCATTGCTCAATCAAAGTGATACCAATAAACGTGAGGTCGCCGCGTGATGATCAGAAAAACCCTCGATACCGACATTCCCGCCGTCATGGCTATCTATGACGCGGCCCGCGCCTTTATGCGTGCGCATGGCAACGCCACGCAGTGGCCCGAGGGCACGCCTTCTGCCGAGCAGCTGGCTGCCGATATCGCCGCCGGTGGCAGCTATGTGTGCGAAGTCGACGGCCGCGTGGTGGCGACGTTTGCCTTTTTACCGGGCCCGGACGAGTGCTATGACGTCATTGAGGACGGTCAATGGCGTAGCGACACTCCGTACGCCGTGCTGCACCGTGTGGCATCCGACGGCACCGTGCACGGTATCGCGGCTGCGATGTTTGCCTTTGCCAAAGAACGTGCCGATCACCTGCGCATCGACACGCATCAGGATAACCTGCCCATGCAGGGTGCCATCATAAAGGCCGGCTTTGAGCGCGCTGGTATCGTCTATGTGTCCGACGGCACGGCGCGTGTCGCGTTCGATTGGCTGCGCGAGGCGTAAGAGCAGGGGCGCGTACCAGTCCTTAATTCGAATGAAAAATGGCTCCGGGTGGGGCCATTTTCGATTACTGCGCTGTTTTGAAAGCCGGCTTTCGCAAGGCGCGAACCTACGAAAATCGCCGCGCGGCAACGCGGGGCGATGAGCTCGGTCGGGGGATAGGGCCCGCTTCGCCCGCCGGCCCGTAAATTGTATCATCCAGTGTGGAGCGTGAACGCCCGTTGCCGCGTGCGATGGGCTTGCAATAAGAGGAGAGCCATGTCGAAGCAAGCGGTCGTTGGAATCTTGGCGCATGTCGATGCCGGCAAGACCACGTTGGCCGAGGCCATGCTGTTCAACGCGGGTCGCATCCGCAAGCGCGGCCGCGTGGACGATGGCGATTCGCATCTGGACACGAACGCGATCGAGCGCGAGCGCGGCATTACGATCTTCTCGTCGCAGGCCGTACTCGATCATGGCGATACCCACGTCATGCTCGTGGATGCGCCGGGGCATGTCGATTTTTCTGCCGAGGCGGAGCGCACATTGCGCGCGCTGGACTACGCGATTTTGGTTGTGGGTGCCAACGATGGCGTGCAGGGGCATACCGAAACTCTGTGGCGCCTGCTTGCGCGCTATGACATTCCGACGTTCATCTTTATCAACAAAATTGATTTGGAGAATCCCGGTCGCGATATTTTGCTGGCACAGCTCGGGCAGCGTCTTTCCGAAGGCTGCCTGGATGCCAACGAACTGCTGGCGGGCGGCGCCGTTCAGGAGGACGCTGCTGCGTTGGACGAGGCGGCGCTCGAGGAGTTTCTTGAAGCGGGCGGACTTTCCGTCGCGACGCTGTCGCGCATGGTTGCCGAGCGCAAGCTCTTTCCCTGCTTTGCCGGCTCGGCGCTCAAGGACCAAGGCGTGGACGAGCTGCTGGATGGCATATGCGCGCTGATGCGCGAACAGGCGTGGCTCCCGGAGTTTGCCGCGCGCGTCTATCGTGTCAGCCGCGGGGATCGCGGCGAGCGTTTGGCTTGGGTTAAAGTGACCGGCGGCACGCTGCATGCCAAGCAGATGATTGACGGACGTTCCGGTGCCGAGGCATGGGAGCAGAAGGTCGATCAGGTACGCATCTATAACGGCGAGAAGTATGAGCTTGCCCAAGAAGTTGCTGCTGGCGGTATTTGTGCCGTGACGGGTCTTGCGCACGTTCGCCCGGGGGACGCCCTGGGCGCGGAGCCCGCGGGCGATGCGCCCGTCATTGCGCCGGTCCTCACCTATACGGTGCTGCCGAACGAGCACGATGTCCATACGGTGTTCAAAGCACTGACTGAGCTGGCGGACGAGGATCCCATGCTCGGCGTAAGCTGGAATACGCATCTTGAGCAGATTCATTTGCAGTTGATGGGCGCCGTGCAACTCGAGGTCGTGCAGCGGGTGTTGGCAGATCGCTTTGGCCTTTCGGTTGCGTTTGAGCCCGGCGGCATCCTCTATAAGGAGACTATCTCGCAGCCGGCCGAGGGCGTGGGCCACTTTGAGCCGCTGCGCCACTATGCCGAGGTGCATCTACGCTTGGAGCCGTTGCCAGCGGGCTCGGGCGTGCAGTTTGGTACCGTGGCCTCGACCGACGAGCTCGATCTTAACTGGCAACGTCTGGCGCTCACCAACGCCATGGAGCGCGATCACCTGGGCGTGCTGACCGGCTCGCCCATCACCGATATTCGCATTACGCTCACGGGCGGCCGTGCGCATGCCAAGCACACCGAGGGCGGCGATTTTCGCCAGGCCACGTATCGCGCGATTCGCCAAGGTTTGATGCAGGCGCGTGAGGCCGGCGCGGCGGTGCTGTTGGAGCCGTGGTATCGCTTTGAGCTCGAGGTGCCGGGGGAGTGCGTGGGCCGGGCGCTCTCGGATGCCACGCGCATGGGTGCCGAGTACGAGCCACCGACGATGGCGGGAGACCGGGCGAAGCTTGTGGGTCGCGTGCCGGCATCTGAGGTGCAGGATTACGCGCTGGAGGTGGCCGCCTATACGAGTGGTCGTGGGCATCTGTACCTAGAGTTCGCCGGCTATGCGGCTTGCCATGATGCCGAGCGCGTCATCGAGACGGCCGCCTATGAGCCCGAGGCCGATCTGCCCAACACGCCCGATTCGGTCTTTTGCTCTCACGGCGCCGGTTACACGGTCAAATGGTACGACGTACCCGCCGCGGCGCACGTAAAGGTCGATCCCGCCACCTTCCGCCCCTGGCGAGCAGCAGACGCCGAGTTTTTCGGCCATAGGTGATAGAAGGGCGGCCCTTTTGTCACCTGCTGTTGGTATAACTCGGTATAAGTTGGTATAACTATAACCAGGGTTTGCCAATCCGAGGAGGCCGACATGAATCCAAACCCCTTTAAGCCCACGGCTGGCAAGCGGCCTCCGATACTCATCGGTCGCGAGTCGGTCATCGAAGATTTCGAGGAAGGGCTCGATAACGGCGCCGGAGCGCCGGGTAGGCTCATGCTCATTACGGGAAACCGCGGCTGCGGCAAGACGGTTCTCCTGCGGGAGCTGCAACGTCTAGCCAGCGAGCGCGGATGGTCGGTTATCTCTGATTCCGCTTCGCTTGGCTTATGCGACCGCTTAGCCGACGCGCTTCGCTCGAATAAACCCGTTGTGACGTCAATGGAGTTCGGGTCGTCGTTTGGCCGGATGTCGGTCGAGGCGGCGCGAGCAAAGGGCGAGACGTTACGAGGGCTGGTCAACGAGCGCCTCAAGAAGCTCGGTCCAGGCAAGGGCATACTGTTTGCGATTGACGAGGCGCAATCTGCGTCTATCGAGGAACTGGCGGCTCTTGCCGTTCTCTATCAGCAGGTGCTCGGAGACCAGGATGCCACGGGCTTGTCCGATAGCGACCAGCGCGGTCTTGCGCTGGTGTTCGCCGGCTTACCCAGTATGGTTGACGATCTGCTCGAAGAGCCGAGCGTGACGTTTTTGCGGCGTGCCCAGCAGCGTACGTTGGGGGCGATCTCTTTGCCCAAGGTGCGCGATTCATATATCCAGACGGTCAAAGACGCTGGTCTTCACGTTGACGCGGAGACGGCGGACCTTGCGGCACACAAGAGCATGGGGCATCCCTACATGGTTCAGCTGGTGGGCTATTACATGTGGCGGTCTGCTGTTCGACGCGGCTCGCAGGTCATCGAAAGGCGCGATGTCGAGGATGGCCATGCGGATGCCGTCTCCGAGTTCTACGAAGCGGTTGACGCGCCCCTGTATTACGGGCTGCGCAGTCCACAGCGCCTTTTTATCGAGGCTATGGCGGTTGACGAGGGCGAACCGACGCGCATGGCGGATATCATTGAGCGTTGTGATCGTACCCAGAGCTGGGCGAGTAAATATCGCGCAAGCCTGATTCGCGAGCGCGTCATCGAGGCTGCCGGATACGGCCTCGTCCGGTTTACCGTGCCCATGCTGGGCGCGTACGTTCGCGATCGAGTTTTATGGCATGAGTAGGGTGATAAAGGTGACGGAACAGAAGATGAGCCCGCAGGCTATCGAGGTGCGTGGCGCGCGCGTTCATAACCTTAAAGACATCGATATCGATATTCCGCTGGGAAAGCTTGTGGGCATTGCCGGCGTGTCGGGTTCGGGCAAGAGTTCGCTGGCGCTGGGGGTTCTTTATGCCGAGGGCTCGCGCCGTTACCTGGAGGCGCTCAGCACCTATACTCGCCGTCGTCTGACGCAGGCCGAACATGCCCAGGTGGATGAGGTCTTGCACGTGCCGGCGGCGCTCGCGCTGCACCAGCGTCCGAGCGTACCGGGCGTGCGCTCGACCTTTGGCACCATGACCGAGCTCAACAATAGCCTGCGTCTGCTCTTTAGCCGTTGTGCCCATCACGTGTGCCCGCACTGCGGGGCGCGCGTGGAGCCGAGCCTTAACGTTGCTGCGGGCCTATCGCTCACGTGCCCCGCATGCGGCCGCGAGTTCTACGCGCCGGGTGCCGAGGACCTTGCCTTTAACAGCGGCGGCGCGTGCTCTACCTGCGGCGGCACTGGTGTCATGCGCGAGGTGGACGAGGCGAGTCTGGTGCCCGACGAGTCAAAGACCATCAACGAAGGCGCGGTGCTTCCCTGGGGTACGCTCATGTGGGATCTGATGAAGCAGGTGGCAGGTGAGATGGGCGTGCGCACCGACGTGCCGTTTAACCAGCTCACGCCTCAAGAGCGCGACATCGTGTTCCATGGTCCAGCGGTTAAGAAGCACATTCTCTACGTTCCCAAAAACGGCGAGGGTGCTACGCCGCTCGACTTTACCTATTACAACGCCGTCTATACCGTCGAGAATGCGCTCGCCAAGGTTAAGGACGATAAGGGCTTAAAACGCGTTGCGCGCTTTTTGCGCGAGGGAGCATGCCGTGACTGTGGTGGCACGCGTCTCTCCGAGGCTGCGCGCCAGCCCCAGGTGCGCGGTATCAATCTGGCGCAAGCGGCGGCCATGACGCTGGGCGGGGCGATTGAGTGGGTGCGCGGGGTGCCCGCATCCTTGCCGCCCGAGATGCGGCCCATGGCGACGGATATCTGCGATTCGTTTTTGAGCGCGGCCCGTCGTCTGGTCGACCTGGGTCTCGATTACCTTTCACTCGATCGCGCCGGTGCCACGCTCTCCACGGGTGAGCGCCAGCGCGTACAGCTTGCTCGCGTGGTGCGCAACCGATCGACGGGCGTGCTTTATGTGCTGGACGAGCCTTCGATCGGCCTGCATCCTGCCAATGTCGACGGCCTGGTGGGCGTGATGCGCGATCTGGTGGATGACGGCAACACCGTGGTTGTTGTCGACCACGATACGCGCGTACTGGCGGAAGCCGACTATCTGGTTGAGATGGGCCCCGTTGCCGGAGCAGGCGGCGGCAATGTAATCGCCGCTGGTACGGTAGACGAGGTCGAGCAATCGCAGAGCAGTCGCATCGCGCCGTTTTTGCGCGCCGAGTCCAAGCGCTTGCGTCCGCAGGTGACTGACGACGAAATGTTCGACCAGGGCCATATCCGCATGGCGACCGATGCCATCCATACCGTCAAGCCGCTCGAAGTCGATATCCCGCGCGGTCGCTTGGTTGCGGTTACGGGTGTTTCGGGTTCGGGCAAGACGACGTTGGTGCTCGAGACGCTCATCCCGGCACTCAAGGCGCAGGCAGCTGGCGAGCGCCTGCCGGGGCACGTGCGTTGGGTCGATGCCGAGGGTATTGCCCGCGCAAACCTGATTGACGCTACGCCCATCGGCGCCAACGTGCGCTCGACGGTAGCGACTTATGCCGACATCCATGATGAGCTGCGCCGCGCCTTTGCCCGTACGCCCGAGGCCAAGGCAGCCGGCTACAAGGCGGGCGCCTTTAGCTACAACACCGGCGCCTTGCGCTGCCCTACGTGTGACGGCACGGGCTCGATATCGCTCGACGTGCAGTTTTTGCCCGACGTCGAGATCATCTGCCCAGCATGCCGTGGTTCGCGCTACGCCGAGGCCGCTTCGCATATCCATCGCGAGGGCAAGGACGGGAGTCTGCTTACGTTGCCGCAGCTTATGGACATGAGTGTTGACGAGGCCCTCGACGCCACACTGGGGCTCAAGAAAGTCCAGACGCGCTTGCAGACCTTGCACGACCTGGGATTGGGTTATCTCACGCTCGGTGAGCCCACGCCGGCGCTTTCGGGCGGCGAGGCGCAGCGTCTTAAGCTCGCGAGCGAGATGGGACGCGTGCAGGATGATGCCGTATTCGTGTTCGACGAGCCCACGATCGGACTACATCCGCTCGATGTTCAGGTGTTGCTGAGCGTGTTTGACGGCCTCGTTGCCAAGGGCGCCACAGTCGTCGTGATCGAACACGATCTCGACCTTATCCGTAACGCCGATTATGTGATCGACATGGGCCCGGGCGGTGGTGGCGCCGGCGGGCAAATCGTCTGCGCCGGTACGCCAGGCGACACCGCGGCCTGCTCCAAGAGCATTACCGGTCGCTACCTATAGACAATGAGGCAAAGGGACAGCCCCTTTGCCTCATTGATGCCTATTTCACGCACTGAGCGGCGAGATAGTCGCGGAAAAACGGCAATTCAAAAGCGACGATACCGCGCCCGCGTTCTCCGATGATGCCGGCATCTATCATGCGGCGTCGGTAGCGGGAGACCTGCTGCGGCGAACGCTTAAGGCGCTCGACAAGGTCAGCGGTGGTGGACTCTTCCTCGTCATCGAGCATGGCGATGAGGAATCGCTTGTCCTCTGCCGTAAGTTCCCGATAGGTTGCCGCGAGGATTCGGTCGTCCATCTCGTCGCGCGCGATTTTGATTCCCAGGTCAAAGTCGCGTGACGAGATTTCCTTCGAATCGCTTGTGAGATCCCAGGCACGGTAGCCTACAAGTTGCAATAGGAAGGGAAAACCAGAGATCGAGCGAACGGCTCTATCGATTCCCTCAGCATCTGCCAGGCGATCGTTTTCCTGGATTGTGCGAATCAAGGCCTCGCGTACGTCATAGTCGGCAATGCGACCCAGATGATATTGTTGGGCGCGGCGAAGGAACGAGACCGTCTTGTGGTTCAGCAACGTCGAGACGTTGTTGGGAAGTCCCGCCATGAGCAGGGCGACGCGTTTCCCATCGGTCACAAAGTGCTGATACGTCGCTGCGAGCTGAATCATCTCGTCGAGTGTCGGGTCCACCTCGTCAACCGTGACGAGCAGACCGGTGCCCGCCTCGTTGAGCTGGTCGATGATGTCGCTCATGCGATAACGCCAAGTTGAGGCATCGTGAACGCGATTGACCTCGATGCTGCCGAGCGGTGCAATTCCGAGACCGGTGACTTCGAATTGGTTGGACGAGTCGATGAGATGGGCTGCGGCGTGTTTCGTCCCGAACTCGATTTCCTCAAGCATTCCCGGGAGTGCGGTCGTCTTTACGGCTATCCAGCCGTGGGATTCAGCCCTTGTCGCGAGCGACGACATGAGAGCGGTTTTACCGGTTCCACGCGCGCCTGAGAAGATCGAGGTCAATTCTGGGCGCCTGCGCTGGCTCAAGAAGGCGCGGTCCAAATCCCGAATAATCTGTTGTCTGCCAGCGAGATGGGCAGGAACCTCACCAAAACTAGGGGTAAACGGGTTCTCGAGATATTCCACTAGGCCCTCCTTTCACACCGCCGTTTAACTTCATTTTACTTTAGTTAATTCTGATTAAAAGTGAGGGCTCTTTATCTAGAGCATCAATTAGGCGTGTGCGCCATCGGCGCGGCGCTTGAATGTGACAACGAGACTGTTCCTTTGTCACATTTCCGGAAAGCCTGTTTGGCGCAGGGCTTCGTAGAGGACGATGGCGGCGCTGTTGGAGAGGTTGAGTGCGCTGATGCGGTAGTCGTCCGGGTTGACGAAGTTGCCGCAGATGTCCTGTTGAAGGATGGCCTCGTGGCTGTCCTCGGTATGCCCGAGCGATTCCTCGTGGGCTTCCCAGGCCTCGGCGTTATCGAGCGAGTCGCAATCGCGCAGCATCGGGATGCGCTCGCAGCGCTCGGGCGCCGCCGCGAGCAGTGGCTCCGGGATGACCCAGGCGTCCCTGCCAAAGACACCTGCGTGG
>OBVD01000118.1_pt1 | contig 90748 bp, 79 predicted proteins | sample 1495031 | NCBI WGS metagenome assembly OBVD01 (sample SAMEA2579967, study PRJEB22360) | human gut metagenome
GTCTCAGCGACAAGTGGTATCTTATCACGGGAAAAGTGAATTGTCAATGTTTTTTCTGTTTTTTATTTTTTTCGCACAATTCAGACAATTTAATAGTTTTTTCCATATTAAGAGAAAGAAGGACATCACTTCTGAAAGCAACGTCCTTCCTCTGTTAAAATAACGATGTAATAGATTGAATTAAGTTTGGAATCTGGGTTTTCAATGCTGAGAATGTCATAAACAGTACAAAAATATAGCTGATCGTCATACAGATTCTCAATGCTGTCGGCTTCTTATATCCTTCGTTTACATCTTTTCTCCATAAAAGGAGCAGAATAAACAAACCTGCTACCGGTGTAGCGATCGAGGTTGCGACATTTGCCATCAGGATCAGCTGTGTTGGAGATCCGCCATAGCTATAGCAAATGATCATCGTCACGATCAGGCAGATCAGACAGCCTACGCGGATTGCTTTTGACTCCAGTGCGGTATCTTTATCAAATCCTGCGCTCAACAACACCATACCTCGCTGTGTGTTTCCTAATAAAGAAGAGAATCCTGCGCCTAACAGCGCCACTCCCATAATATACTTCGCTGCATTTCCCATGATCGGAACCAGCATTTCCGCCAATTGAGCAGGCGCTGTAATTTTCTGTCCTGTAGGATGCAGTACGATCGCACCTACCAGGATAATAGAGCCTGTGATCAGCACAACACTGATAATATGGATCACTGCATCTGTCAGCATTACGCCGTTAAACAAATCTTCTTTTTTCCACTTTTTCTCTTTTCCCAGATATGTACTGTAAATTCCGGTTGTTACTGCTGCGTTTGTAGAAATGAATGCCAATGCTGTCGCCAGTCCGCCTGCCGGAATCTGAAAACTGACAAATGCCTTGCCGGTCTCTCCCCAGTCCGGGCCTCCGACTCCGATCAACGTTGCATAAAACGCTACGATCATACCCAAAATGCACGCCGTAATAATTTTTTCTACTTTTGAATATACATTTTTTGTGAAATAGCAGTAAATTACAACCGCTATCATCAATGCAGAACCTACTTTCCAGTTAAGTCCGGTAATCAAATTCACACCGGCGCCGGTTCCTGAGATGTTCCCCATTGTAAAAAAGAGACATGCCATAAACAACGCAATTCCTACAAATCCTGCTGCCACAGGTCCATAATATTTACGGATTGCATGAATGGTCGGCATTCCCGTCACGATCGCCAGCCGGTTTGTCACCATCATAAATGTAATTCCCATAAAAACAATCGGTATGATCAGCCAGATCAGCGTATATCCGAAATTGCTGCCCAGCATCGCTGCTGTGGTGATCGCCCCGGGGCCGATCACAATTCCCGTTGCGATCAACCCCGGTCCAATTCTTTTTATCAGATCCTTTAATGGAAGCCGTTCAACATTTGCCCCAAACACTTCTGTTGTCTTGTTTTCCATAAAGCCACTTCTTTCTCTGATCCCTCTTTATTTGTACTGTTCCATATCTACTTTTGGAAGCTGACTGCGTTCCAGTCCTAAAGAAACCCAGTCTTTTTCTTCCTGATTCAGAGGAAGTACCGGTTTTCTCATCAATGCATTTGAGAAGATTCCTCTCTGATATAATGCTTCTTTTAATCTGGCATGTGCTTCACCGGATGGCTGTCCGCCTCCATAAATTGCCTGTGAAATATGATAAATACGGTCTGACCAGTCCTGTGCTTCTTTTAATGTATGTTTGTCAGGATTTGCAAATACTTCTCTTGCCGGGCAGATGATTTCCGGTACACAGCCTGCAAATCCGATCAGCGCTCCGTCCATTCCTGGGAACCAGCTTACACACAATGTTTCATCATGACATGTGATCAGGGAAATATCCGGACATTCCTGGCGAAGCAGACGTACATCATGTTCATAGATAGAAGTCACTCGTGTTCCCATTTTGATACATTTCACATGATCAATCTCTTTGCACATTTTGATCAAAGTCTCTACCGGATAGAATGCTTTGCTTGTTGCCGGATACAGATGAATGATGATATCGATATCTGCGCCTTCTGCCACATCTTTTACATATTCAAACGGTGCATCCGGATTCATTCCAAATCTCAGCCACATATGAGGAGGCATCAGAAGGATTCCATCTGCTCCTGCTTCTTTTGCTTCTTTTGCCATTTCGATGCTTTCTGCTGTGTTCTCACAGTTTACACCGGAAATGATCGTCATCACATCTCCACATTCCTCTGCACAGATCTCAACAACGCGTTTTCTTTCTGCTCTTGTCAGTCCTGTGATCTCTCCTGTATGTCCGTTACATACAAGACCGTCCATTCCTTTTCCGTAAAAACTCTTGATCCATCTTAAATATGCTCTGAATTCTGGTTCGTTGATGGAATAATCCTCATTGAGCGGTACTGAAACTGCCGGGAAAATTGTTTTAAAATTTTTTACTTTTGCCATTGTTAAAATCTCCTTTACTTTACATTTCATGATTATTTTCAGGGTTCAAAGATCCTGCGCCTGAATCTTTTGTATGTGTCAGCAAACGTTTGCATATCTGTTAGTCTTTATATATCATATCTTTGAAATCACCGTCAACGAAATGGACTCCCTCTGCAAGAAGTTGCATATACCATGCAATTTTTTGCATATTTTCTATATACCCCCTCCCTTTTGCTTTGATTTTTCAACTATTTGACGGAATTTATTTTTTGAGATAAAATGGTTGCATTAAAATCATATGCAATCGTTTGTATCGAACAGACTCATAAAGGAGGCAATCATGGCAACATTAAAAGATGTCGCAAAACTTGCATGTGTAGATGTCAGTACCGTATCACGTGCTCTGAATAATACTTCTTATGTCCACCCTGACACAAAAGCCCGTATCCTGGCGGCAGTCAAAGAACTGAGTTATCAGCCGAACGTTCTTGCCAAAGGACTGCGTCAGGGCAAACGCCACACCATCGGGATCGTCGTCCCCAGATTATCCATGACTGTATTTGCAGAACTGATCCAGGGGATTGATGAAGAAGCCCGTTATCACGGATATTCTATTTTAGTTTGTACGACTGAAGATGATCCGGATGTAGAAAGAGAATGTCTGAATCGATTGAGAAATGGATTTGTAGACGGCATCATTATCGCCGGAACCGGAAAATGCGGACGCCTGATCCGGGATATCCACGCCAGCGGGATTTCTGTCGTACAGATCATCCGAAAGCAGGAATCCCATTTAAGCAGTGTGATCGCTAATTATAAGCAATCCGCGTATCGTGCCGTAAAATACCTTGCCGGGAAAGGCTGTAAAGAAATCGGGCTGATCAATGGTCCTATGTCCCTTCCCACTTATTATGAACGATATCAGGGATATAAAAAAGCCATCTCTGAACTCGGTCTGAAAGAAATCTGCCCGGAGTCCACACAACAGGCAAACACTTTTGAGTACGGCTTTCAGTGCGCGGAATTCTTATTGACCAACTACTTTCACCTGGATGCAATCATCACATCCGTAGATATTCAGGGAATCGGAGCTTTGCGGGCGGTCAAAGAACAGGCGATGCTGGTTCCGGAAGATATCCGTCTGATCAGCCTGACCGGACATTCGATCGGAGGAATGTTGGAAACAACCATGACATCTCTTGAAATTCCTGCGCATGAAATGGGGAAAAAGTCTGCGCTTATGGCCATTGAAGAAATTGATGCCCCCTCCGATCAAAAACCAAGTCCTCAGCACCTTGTTTTTGAAGCTACACTTGTAGAACGGGAAAGTTCCTGATTGTAAAAAATGGTTCAAAAAATGGAGACTGTCTTTTAAGACAATCTCCATTTTTATTATGCCACACTGCCATTTCGGTATCTGTCCGTCTGGCCGCATGCTGCTTCAAACTCTTTTAACTTTTGTTTTGCTTCCGGATTCAGATATTTCGGCACCTCGATCTGTACTGTTACGTATTGATCCCCATGTGCGGAAGTGTTTTTCATAGATACGATTCCTTTTCCACGAAGACGGATCTTCGTTCCGGACTGCGTCCCCGGTCGAATTTTACACATTACATTTCCATATAATGTAGTAACCAGAACTTCCCCGCCAAAAACTGCTGTTGTAAATGGAATATTTACTTTTGTATACAAATCCTGCCCGTTCCTCTCGTATCCCGGCTTATCTCCTACCTTTACTTTCAGAAGAAGATCTCCTGCCTCTCCCCCATTGCTTCCCGGCATTCCTTTTCCACGGAGTCTTACACTTTTTCCTGTTTCAATGCCCGCCGGTATATGAACCTGCAGAGATTGTGTGCTTCCTCTGCCGTCCGGACTCTGGAGATGAATCACTTTATCACATCCAAATGCAGCTTCTTCAAAAGTAATCGAAACTTCTGCTCTTAAGTCTTGGCCTTTTCTCACAAACTGACTGCTGTCAAACCCCTGCCTGTAAAATCCACTTTTGCCAAATCCTCCGCTTTCAAATCCACTGTTTTGGAAACCGCCGGACTGTCTGCCGTGAAAAATATGATCAAACATATCTCCGAAAATATCGTCCATATTTCCGCTCTCAAAATGGTACTCCTGATAGCCTCCTCCTGCATTTTCAAAAGGATTACCGTGCGGATTCTGTCCTGCCCCGCTGCCATCAAATGCGGAATGTCCAAACTGATCGTATAGCCTTTTCTTTTCCGGATCACTTAAAATCGTATATGCTTCTGTCACTTCTTTAAATGATTTCTCTGCCTGTTTATCTCCTGGATTGGTATCCGGATGATATTTTTTCGCCAGTTTCCGGTATGCTTTTTTAATTGTTCCTGCATCTGCATTTCTGCTGACTCCGAGCACTTCATAATAATCTCTTTTTGCTGCCATCCTTTCTTCACCTCCTGTTCAAAAAAAATCCCCGGGATCACTCCCGGGGAAAACACCTTTATCCTTCTATTGTTACATACCGTTTTTCATCCACAGGTTTCTTTTCCTCTTTCTTCGGGATATCAAGCATCAGAATACCATTTTCAAATTTTGCATGAATATCGGTCTCTGTGATATCCTCTCCAACATAGAAACTTCGGCTCATGTTTCCTGCATAACGCTCTCTTCTAATGTAGGTACCATTCTTATCCTGCTCATCTTTATCGAGACCTCTTGCTGCACTGATGGTCAGATATCCGTCTTTCAGTTCCGCTTTCACCTCGTCTTTTTTAAATCCCGGCAGATCGATCGCTACTTCGTAGCCATGTTCTGTCTCTTTGACATCGGTCTTCATCATACGATCTGCACGTTTACCATACAGTTTCTTGTCAATGTCCGGAAATGAAAAATCCATCCAATCGTTAAATAAGTTTTCTCCAAAAATACTAGGCATCATCATAAGTCATATCTCCTTCCTACTATACAATCATCTATGTAAAGCACAACCGGACGATCCGGAGTGTTGATTACTTTTTGATGAATCCTTGTTACCTTTGTTCTATTTGTAATATAGCATTCATTATTGGCACTGTCAAGAGGTGAGTGCTAATTTTTTTGTTATTTTTTTGCAAACCCTTTAAAATCAATGGTTTGCAGTATCTTATTTCATTTAAAATTGTGATTTTTTCGATTTTGACACCAATTTGACACCAATTTTTCTTTTTATGGTGTCAAGCGTTTAACACCATGCTATCCAGTCTTGCAATCTCTTTTTCAATCCTTGTCATCTCTCCGATATGATTATACACTTCCATTGTTACATTGGATAAGATTTCCGAAAGTGGCAAAAGTAGGTGCTTTCATTTCGTCGAGAAGATACATGTAACGAATGTCATTGCGACATAGTTTTTCGATTTCACGCAGCGAACAATATCTTGATAGGTCGATGTGATCCATAACCTCACAAAAAGTGTATACCGGATCAGAAATATCAATTAATTTTTCGATTTCTAATGGTAATTTCAGCTGACGAGCTGTATAATTATCATTGGTATTTTGATTTAGTAGCATAATTCATTATACCAAAAAATCGCTCAGACTTCACGGTCTGGGCGATTTTTCTATTAGGGAAGTTTTTTACACCCCCTTTTTCATGGAAATGTATAGGGCGACAGCCCTACAGCGAGGGAATTCTTTCCCGAGCTGTGATGGCGTAACATTCTCTTTCGCACTCGATTTTCTTGATTTGACCACATTTTTACGACAAAATCTTGGAAAAATATATTCGTCTGATTTTCTTACCACATTTTACGACAGCGGCTTCTGGTTTATACCACAGCAGGTACGGTTTCTGGCAGATTCATTTTAGACATCTCGTTCTCCACATGAGACTTCCGGTAATTTCATCCTTCCCATCGGCTTACCGCCACCCTGTTCTGGTACAGAAACATAATGTTCTGACATAGAAAACGCATTATTTCCTGTCAACGCAATCACCTTTGCATTTTCCAAAATCACTTCATCCAGTTTGCCTTCGACATCTTTCCGGGTAACCAGAACGAACAGACGACTTTGAAACCATTGGAATCTAAAATCCTTCAGGATTTTAATTGCAGTAAATTCATTTACTGTTCGGATTCGGGACTTGGAAGTACATCCAACCGAATCGTATCTTTTTTAATATAATCGTATTGTATTTGAAATTCCAAACTGCTCGGCCATCTGTGAAAATGTGAAGCTAGTCAACGAATGAAGTAGAAAACGTTATCCAAAAACTGTAAAATAAAAATCGAGGTCATTCTCCCGGGATAAGGAAGTATTGACCTCAACATTTTCTAAAATATTTCGTTGTTAAACTTCTATTCTTCTATTTGCATCATATTCAGAGATTTTCCAAAACGTCTTGGACGTGTAAAAAGATTTACTTCTCCCCATTGTGCAAGCAACTGCTCAATCAATCTTGTCTTATCTACATAATAAAAATCTTCCTGTCGAATCTTTTCAAAATCTTCGATTCCGATTGGAAGTTTCTTTAACTCGGCCATTTGTATCCCCCTTTCAACCTAAAAAACAGGATTCATGCTATCGTTGTTTTTAATGATAGCATGAATCCTGCTTTCTGCCAAGTAAGGATGCTGGAGAATTGTGACATGTGACACTTAGCAGTTGCTGTTCACACTATGTGTGTCCAGTTATACATCTCGGCATTTTAAAGCGTAGTTCTTATCCACTCATCCGCCAGCTCCGGCCACTGTTTTACTTCTTCATTCGCCTGTTCTTTCTCACGCGTAGTCTGTCCGTTGAACATTTTCGCCATTTCATTCAAAGCCTGTTTCGCTTCTTCCGGCACAGGAAATAAGGTGATTTAATTTTTCCTACAATTCATATACCCCTGCTTCCACCCTCATTTTTTCTCTTCCATCTATCAGAATCTCTGCACACATGTTTGTTGGAATCTCAACGTGATATTTCACTTTTCCTTCTTCATACTTCCACTCCGAAACAATCTTTCCATACGGAGAATCATAGGCTGCAGCTGCAAACCTAAGCCGCTCATCCGGATATGGCTGGATCACGATTTTTCCATCTGAAACATTGATTCCGCAGACACAGTCCATCAACCAGCCTGCAACAGCCCCATAAGAATAGTGATTGAAAGAATCATGTGGATTTCCTTCCTCGTCATAGCAGTCCCAGCTTTCCGGAATCGTGGTACAACCTTTTGTAACCGCAAACAGCCAGCCGGGTTTTTCTTCTTGCAGAAGAAGGTCGTATGCTTTCCTGTTCTGCCCATATTGGCTCAAGCTTCTGCTTAATTCATGTGTCGTAAGAAAACCGGTATTTAGATGATTTTCATTTCTTTCGATCATTTTCGCCAGTTCAGAAGCGGCTTTTGTTTTCTCCTTTTCTGACAGTAAATCATGTGCAATCGGACGGACATATCGGCACTGTCTTGTTTTTTCTTTCACAGAGCCGTTTTCCAGATATACTGTGCGGTAAGCTGCTTTGACCTTTTCTGCCAATTTCTTATAATACTGCTGATCCTCATCTTCTCCAAGTATCTCCGCCATCTGAGCCATGTAGTTCAGATTCATATAATAAAATGCAGTTCCTACCTCCGGGTCACCTTTCATGACAATATCGCTCATATAATTGACATCCTGTCCCGGTTCGAGCCATTCTCCCCACATCCATTCCGTATCAATCATATATTTCCTATATTTTCTTGGAAGAAGTCTGCAATTGCAGAATCTTGTTTTCTGTGCCCTCTTAATCTCATATGCAGTCCATCGTTTCATCGCCTCATAATTTTCTCTGACGAGGGCATCATCTCCATATCGTTTCATCAGGCGATATGGTACAATTTCAAAAGAATCTGACCATCCGATTCCTCCATCTGTTGTCAATACCCCTCCGATTTTTTCTTTTTTCCCAGGTGTATTCGCTTTCGGTGCAATCTGTGGCACCACGCCATCTTTATATTGACCTGCTGCCTGTTCGCGAATCCATTTTGCATAGACCGGATAGCAGTCCATCAGATACATTGCAGTATGGATATAAGCCTGACAATCTCCGGAATAACCTGATTTTTCACGTGTCGGACAGTCCGTCGGTACATCAATAAAGTTCCCTTTCATAGACCAGAGTGCATTTTGAAATAACTGATTCACTTCTGATATGCCACAGGAAAATTCTGCTGTTGTCCTGATATCAGAATATACAGCCACCGCTCGAAATGCTGCCGGATCAATTTCAAAATCCGCTTCCACTTTCACATAACGGAATCCCATATAAGTTTTTGTCGGATGATATTTATTTCTTCCTTCTCTGCAAATGTAATCAATCTGCTGTTTTGTCGGAACTGCCTTATTCTGGAAATTTTCAATCGTAAAGTTGCCTTTTCCATCCAAAACTTCTCCATGAATCAAGGTCAACTTCTTTCCTTCCTGTTCATCAAATTCAAAGGAAACATATCCCACGATGTTCTGTGCAAAATCAAGAACCACCTCCCTCTCCTGCCGGAGTGATGATCTGCTTTGCGAATAAGGTTTCATGCGGGGTAACCGGAACTGTATCAACCGGAATCAACTGCTTCATTCCATAATTTTGAACTTTCACCAGATGAAACCGCTCCCCACAGTCTTCCATCAGACCATGTTCCATCGGGAATTCTTTCCTGGCATCATATACTTCCCCTGCCATAAAGTCATTTTCTCCAATCGGACCATCCTGGGTTGCAGTCCATGTTTCGTCCGAAACAACAATTGGCTCTCTTGCAATCTCAAATTGAAGCAATAATGCCAGATCCGTTCCATAAATATTTTTATTCTGGGAGAATCCCATTGCACCACGATACCAGCCATCCCCCAAAGATACCATAATTTCATTCTCACCTTCTCGTAAAAACCGAGTCACTTCCAATGTCTCAATCATCAGACGCTTATCATACTGCTGTGTTCCAGGCATGAACTGATGATTTGTTATCTCTTCTCCATTGATAAAAAGATTCATAATTCCATGACAGGTTGCATAAATATATGCCCCTTGCTGCTCTGCTGTTTCCATCTGTTTCCTGGTAAGAGAAAATCTTTTTCTAAGATAGCTTGCTCTTCGATTTTCCTTTTTCTTATCCTCAAGTTCCGGATCAATCCATTTCGCATTCCATTCTTCTTTATTAATACCAGTCACAACAGTAATACCTGCCGGTTCTGACTCTTTCTTCTCTTCATCCCAGACTTTCACACAGATTTTCACTTTTGTTCTTGATGGGATTTCTTTTTTCAGAATGCATACCATAGCATTGCTTTCTTCTTCCACGATTTCCAACACATTTCCTTCTGTGTCCTGAACTGTCACTTCAAATCCGTTTTGCTTTTTTCCACCTTCCAGATTCCAGCTCAAACGCAGATTTTTCCCACTGATTCCAACTGGCTTTGTTAGGTGATTTACCTGTAGATTTCTGATTTTCATTCTATTTTCCGTCTCTTTTCCTTTCATTTTCATTCAAGAATGCCTCTGCAATCCTGCCGGAGGCTATATCAGTTCTTCTCCTTCTTGTTTAACGCATTCAAAACTGCTTCATACATCGGTTTCGCCTCCGGTGCAGCTCCAAGAAGCTCAGCCAGTGTCATTCCATATGCGAACTGGATCATCGGACCTTCCAGCATTCCCGGTGCCATCTGATTAAACATTTCTACAGCAAGTGGTTCCGCAACGATTTCGCCAAGTGTGCTATCCATACTGAATCTCTCTACTGCAAGACTTGTCTCTGTATCATATTCAAAATCATATACGCCGGAACCAACTTCGTGTACTTCCTCTTTTTCCGGAAGGACGATCACAGCTGTTGTGTTGGCCGGAACTTCTACATGCACATGGATCTTTCCAGCCTTACAGGATGTATTAGCCACGATTTTTCCGTAAACAGAATCAAACTCTGTGCCCCACTCTTCAATGCCTTTTACAAACATTGGTTTTACCTGGAATTTCTTATATCCTGGCTCTAACTGAGATAATCCGGCAACTTTACGATACATCCAGTCTCCTACAGAACCATACGCATAATGGTTCAGAGAATTCATTCCTGATTCATCAAATGTTCCGTCTGGTTTGATTGAATTCCAACGCTCCCAGATTGTTGTTGCTCCCATGTTTACTGCATAGAGCCATGACGGATAATCTTCTTTCATGAAGAGAGTTGCAGCCATTTCATGAGCTCCATTTTCAGAAAGTGTATGGCAGATATATGGTGTTCCAACGAATCCTGTAGCTAAATGATTTTTGTGATTTGCAATATTTGTAAGCAGAGTATTCAAGATACGTTTTCTGTCTTTTTCTCTTGCAAGATTAAAGTATAGGGAAATGATAGCACCTGTCTGTGTTTCACTTACAATACGTCCTGTCTCTGTATAATATTCTCGTCGAAATGCATCCAAAGTTGTTTCGTAAAGCTCCGCATACTTTTTCGCTTCTTCGTCTTTTCCCAGCACCTCTGCCGTTTTCTTGACAAGCTCTGTTACATACAGATAGTACGCATTTGCAATCATATATTTATCTGTCGCACCGGTTCTGTCTGCGCTCTCTTCTTTATCCAGTGCAAGCCAGTCTCCATACTGGAATCCACTCTGCCAGAGACCGTTCTCTCCACAGTTATTCTTGATATAATCTACCCATTCATGCATACATTTCCAGTTTTCTTCCAGAATACCTTTGTCTCCGTAAATCTGATAAACCACCCACGGAACGATAACTGCTACATCACTCCATGCAGAAGAACTGTAGGAATCCAGAATATCTGGCACTACATGCGGAACACCCTTTTCAAGAGAAGATTCTGCTGCCACATCACGCATCCATTTTTTGTAAAATAATGCTGTATTTCTGTTAAATGCCGCTGTCCAGGAGAACACCTGCGCATCTCCGGTCCATCCAAGACGCTCGTCTCTCTGCGGACAATCTGTCGGGATATCAAGGAAATTATCTCTCTGGCTCCATGTAATATTACTTTGCAGCTGATTTACTTTTTTGTTAGAACAATGGAAATCACCTGTCTTTTCCATATCAGAATGTGTCACACAGGCAATAAACTGATCTGCTGTAAATTCTTCCATTCCTTCCACACAGATATAACGGAATCCGTGGAATGTAAAATGCGGTCGAAAAATCTGTTCTTCTCCGTTGCAGATAAATGTATCGATTGATTTTGCCTGACGAAGTGTCTCCGGATAGAAGTTGCCATCCTTGTCCAGTACCTCTGCGTGACGGAGCACGATCTTCTGTCCCTTTTCACCTTTCACATGCACTTCTACAACACCTGTAACAATCTGTCCGAAGTCAACAAGTTTTTCACCCTTTGGTGTCACAATCAACTCTTTACCCACAATTTTCTCTGTGATACGAACAGGTTCATTCTCCTGTGCGGTCAGAACAGCCTTATCAAACTCTTTGACAACGACTTTTCCCTCTTTTATCTCCGGTGCATCTGTGTCAATTGTCTCACCCATGTAAATTTCACTGTAACGAATCTCTCCTGTTTTTACAGCCCATGTTTCATCTGTAGCGATTACCTCTTTGCTTCCATCTTCATACTCAACATGAAGCTCTGCAAATGCTCCTGCTTGTGTACCATACTGATTCGGCTGGCAATAGAAACCAAGGATTCCTTTATACCATCCGTTTCCAACTGTAATTGCGATTTCATTTTCTTCTGCAAGCTGCTCTGTCACATCATAGATCTGATACTGCAGTCTGTTGTGATAGCTTGTCCATCCCGGTGCCATACGGTAATCACCTACTGTCTGTCCATTCAGTGTGACCTCATATACACCATGTGCAGTTGCATACAGACGGGCTTTCTTTACCTTTTTATCAATTGCAAATGTTTTTCCAAATATAGGACATGCTGTCTCATCTTCCGAGAAATCACTTGTGATCATCTGTGCTTTGAATTCTGTCTGATTAAAAATTCCTGTCTCAAAAGAACCTTCCACTGACTCTACATTTCCATGATTATCAGCTACAGTTACTTCTACTGAATAAAAAGTCTCACCTGCCAGTGCTTCACCTTCATATGAAATCAAGACAGACTGGTCAGATATCTTTTTCCCACTATCCCATACAAGTTTTCCATTTTCATCTGTCACTTTAATCTCATAGGATGTCTGTACTGTATCTTTCTCATCAGATTCTATTTTCCAGGAAAATCTTGGTGCTTTCTCTGTAAGTCCGATTGGATTTTCTCTGTATTCTGTTCTAAAATCATATAATCTCATTCTATTTCCTCCATTTTCAGTAAATCCACAAAAGGACAGAACCTCATTGGCAGTTCCGTCCCTTCATTTTATTCTATCATTTCTATTCTGTTTCTTTTCTCTTCTGCAATTCTGCTACAATCTCAGGATATCTCTTCTCAAGATCATACTTCTTTAAGAGGATAAACATGATTACGAAAAGTGCAAGCGGAATGTAGATACCAAATACAAAGATTGCTGTATCTACCGATGCCGGCTGAACCTCAAGTGCTGCTTTATAACCTGCTGCTGCGAGAAGCCATCCGATCAGGGATGCTCCGATACCGGATCCGATCTTACCTCCGAATGAGTTTGCACTGTTTGTCATACCTACAATACGTTTTCCAAACTTGTAATCATTATACTCAACACAGTTATTAACCATTGCTCCAAACAGGCACATCAGAGGTATATTGGCAAATGTTGTAACAACACCACCTGCAATACATGTTGCAAGGCTATATGGAGTAAATACTCTGACTAAACAAGCTACAGCTCCCATAACACAGGAAACCATACAAGTTTTTGTCATACCTAATTTGGATGTCATCGGTCCTGTCAGGATAAATCCAAGGAATGTAGGGATCAGTCCGACTGCTCCAAGAAGTGCTATGATGTTATCATTTCCGAGAATATATTTTGCATAATATGTACCACCGGATGTGCTAAGTCCGTAAGAAATATTCATTAAAAACTGAAGTATGAGCATGATCACCCAGTATTTGTTCTTGAAAAGAATCTTAAGGCCTTCTGCAAATTGCACATCCTCATCTTCACTTTTTTCTACAATCTGCACATTTTCCTTTGAAACCTTGTAAAGTAACAATAAAGAAAGTACTGAAATCAATCCAAAGATTACAGCAACTTTAATCCATGCACTCTGTGTTCCGCCAAGCATATTTGTGATCGGAATCAAAAGGATCGCAATGATCATTCCTGCAATATATCCGAATGCTGCACGGAAGATACCCATCTTACCACGCTCTTCAGAGCTCTCTGTACGCATAGCCATCAATGCTCCGTAAGGAATTGCAACTGCTGTGTAAACAACTGCTGTGATCAATATATTTGTGATCAATACGTATGCTGCCTGTATTCCGCTGCCTGCATTCTTTGGCACTGTAAACAGTAACACGATCATTACAAATGCCGGAATCGCCATTCTAATGAACCAAGGACGACATTTTCCTTTTGTTGATTTTCCGGCGTCCATGATCTTACCCATAAGAAGATCTGAAAATGCATCGATAATCTTTGCAACCAGAAGCATTGTCGCAACCATTCCTGCTGCCAATCCAACCTTCTCTGTATAGAAGTAAGTCAGCTGTCCCACCAGACCAGACATAATGTTCAATGGCATCTGTCCAAGACCATCACCGAGATAATCTGTCATTCTCATTGATTTCTGAACTCCCATTGAGTCCAGACCAAGTTCTTTTTTTGTTTTAGCCATTTTTTGTCCCTCTCTTATTTTTTCCTTATCCCGTTATTCTCAGCTTACTGCGAATAACAACTCTTTATTACAATCTCATCCTATAATTGATTTAACGCATCTACAATCTGTTCGAGCATTTCTCTTTTAATTCCCGGAACGAAGCTTAGTAGCTGACGAAGTGGCATTCCTTCCATCATGGCTGCCATCATTTCCTGATTCACAACCCCTGACTGGTCGTTTGCATTCGCTTCTGCCATATCCGTTGCTGCATCATTTTGTGCCATTCCCTGCATAAATGGTGCCATCACAGCTTGTGCTTTCGGATCACGCATCAGCTCACCAAGACAAGTATTTAAGGAATATGTTTTTGGAAGTTCTTTTGTAGGATGTACTGTGATTTCTTCCCCTACACACATCTGATCTGCATTTTCGCCGATCATGACTTTATAAGTGCCTTCCTCTGCATACCAGTCATGGATCAATGTATTCCAGTAAGCAAATGCTCTCTCGCCCAGTATAAATGTAACGGTCTTTTCTTCTCCGGCTTCTAAGAAAATCTTTTCAAATCCTCTCAGTTCTCTGACCGGACGGATAACTTCTGTTTCCGGTGCTTCTACATAAAGCTGAACAACCGTTTTACCCGCACGATTTCCGGTATTCTTTACTTTCACACTTACCTGTACGCTCTCTTTGTCAGTCATTTCTTTCTTATCAAGCTGAAGATCACTGTACGCAAATGTTGTATAAGAAAGTCCATGTCCGAACGGGAACGCTGTTTCCATCTTTCTAGATGTATAGTAGCGATATCCTACAAACACACCTTCTCTGTAATCTGCATTGTCAAATCCTTTTCCGTAAGTCAGATAGCAAGGTGTATCTTCCAGACGAAGTGGAAATGTCTCTGCCAGACGTCCGCTAGGATTCTTGATTCCTGCAAGCACTTCCGCGACCGCTTTTCCTACAGCCTCTCCTCCAAGATAAGCTTCTAAGATACCTTCCACCTGATCTTTCCAAGGCATAATGACTGCGGAACCATTATGAAGAACTACTACTACATGTTTCTGTACTTCAAGGACTTTTTCTACTAGTTCATTCTGGCAATTTGGAAGATTCATATGCTTTCTGTCATATCCTTCAGATTCGAAGTTATCCGGAAGTCCAAGGAAAAGAACTGCCACATCAGCTTCTGCCGCTACCTTTACAGCTTTCATCTGAAGCTCTTCGATAACTTCATCTTTCTCATCCTGATATCCTTCTGCAAAAGTCACATTTGCAAGCTCCGGAATCTCCTTTGCCGCTTCCAGTGCTGACTCTACTTTCCAGCTGTTGATGTGAGAGCTTCCGCCGCCCTGATATCTCGGTGTCTTTGCATATTTTCCAATAAATGCAATCTTCTTATCAGAAGTTAACGGAAGAATGTCATTTTCATTCTTTAATAATACCATACACTCCGCTTCGATTTCAGCCGCTGCTTTATGATCTTTTTCATAATCGAATACAGCTTTCTCATCACGATTCTCTGTGTAACGGAAAATAATATTAAGAATTCTTTCACAAGCCTGATCGACTACGCTCTCATCAAGTTTTCCTTCCTGAACTGCCTTTACGATCAGTCGGTCATTTTCATAATCTCCAGGCGGCATCTCCAGGTCAAGCCCCGCTGCAAGAGATGAAATCCTATCATTGACTGCACCCCAGTCAGAAACAACATATCCGTCAAATCCCCATTCTTCTCTTAAGATCTCTGTCAGATACTCCTTGCTGTCTCCTACAAATTCTCCATTAACGCGATTGTAGGAACTCATAACTGTCCAAGGTTTTGCTTTCTTTACTGCGCCCTCAAAGGATGCAAGATAGATTTCTCTTAATGTTCTTTCATCCATATCAGAGGAGTTTGTCATACGGCGTTTCTCCTGATTGTTTGCAACAAAATGCTTTGCACTTGTTCCAACATTCTTGCTCTGAATTCCTTCAATCAGTGCTGCTGCCATCTCTGTAGATACGAATGGATCCTCTGAATAATATTCAAAGTTTCTTCCGCAAAGTGGGGAACGTTTAATGTTCATTGCCGGTCCAAGAATTGTGCTTACATCCATTGCCTGACACTCCTGTCCAAGCAGTTCTCCCTGCCTGCGGATCAGATCACGGTCAAAACTTGATGCAGTCGCACATCCTGCCGGGAAGCAGATTGCCTTCTCACTCTCGTTAATTCCAAGATGGTCTGCTCCCTGTGCCTGTTTTCTAAGTCCATGCGGTCCGTCTGTCACCATAACGGATGGAATCCCCAGACGCTCAATTCCTTTCAGATGCCAGAAGTCTGCTCCGGAGCACATCCCAGCTTTTTCTTCCAGTGTCATCTGTGAGATCAGATTCTGAATCTTCTCTTTTTCCATGCTGTTACCTCCATTTTTTATGATTTCTTACTTTCTGCTTTGTTCTATCGGTTCTTCATCATGGCTTTATAATAACTAGAAAACAGTTGTTTTTATTTCACTATTAAACTTTTATTTATATATTTACACTTTTATTTTCTGTTTTTCTATTGACTCGGAAAATATTTTCGATTACGCTGATAGATAGAATGTAACATACAAATTATTATTACACATAGAACAGAGGCAGAAACTTATGGAAAGAACTTGTTCCCTGATTCATTTTATTGAAACTTACTACCTGGACTCAAATATTCCGCTGTATCTTTTTTCGGATGAAAAATGTATTTTCTGCATGCCGGAACAGAATGAACTGACTTATCCACCATTCCAATATCTTCAGGAACTTTTTTCCGGTTCAGACCGTATTACTTACTGCACGACCGAATATGGTATTATTTTTTGCTCTCTTAGATTAAATCACTGGAAAAACGGTTACATTGTTTTTGGTCCAGTCACAACTGTGCCTTATTCTGATTCTGATCTGCAGCATTTATACAAAGACTACATGGTATCAAACGACAGCCGCTCTGACTTCAATTTGTTTCTCCGCCAGATTCCATGTCTATCCTTGCCTTCTCTGTTGAAAAAATGTATCTTTTTAAATTATTGTCTGCATGAAGAAACCATTTCACTCGACCAGCTTACTTCTGTTGGGCAGACATTTTCTGAAAATGATGTTACAACCGATGCCTCTCTTCTTCTGGAAGAAACTTATCAGAAAAAGGAAAATGAGCAACACAACCAGACATATATTCTTGAAGAACAGCTTTTGAAACTTGTCCGCACGGGTAACTGCGACGGATTTAAGGAATTTATGTATAGCGAAAGTAACTTTCATATCGGTGTCACTGGCTCTACTGCTCTGCGCCAGTTAAAAAATAATATTATCATCACAACGACCTTATGTACCCGTGCTGCAATTGAAGGCGGACTGGATTATGACACTGCTTATCAGCTCTCCGATTATTTCATCCAGTCTTCTGAACGACTGACAAGTGCTGCTCGTTTAACCGACCTTCTTAGTAAAGTCAGTTATACTTTTGCAGAGAAAGTTGCTCAATCAAAAACGCCCGTCTCTACAGACGAGCGCATGCAAAAAGCAATTCGTTATATTCAGCAGAATGTGAATCAGCATCTCACCGTTGGAGATGTTGCTGATTATGTTGGATTCAGTAAATCCTACTTTTCTGCTTATTTTAAGGAAACGCTTGGTTTTTCCGTCAGTGCATTTATCCTTCGCTGTAAACTGGAAGAAGGAAGAGAACTTCTGCAATATACGGATAAGTCCATCAGTACAATCAGTGAATTCCTCTGCTTCTCAAGTCAGAGCCATTTTCATACCGCATTCAAAAAACAATTCGGAATGACACCTTCTGAGTATAGGAAGAGGGCCTGCAACGCTTAACCTCAATTCTTCCTCTGCATCCGGAAGCAATTGCTGTACACTTCATTGTATGAATCTCTGGTGTTTTGACATCCAATACCAGAAAGTCTTTATCCATGCCATCTGGTCTTTCTCCTCATCCGACAATGGATCTTTTTCTTCCAACTGTTTCAGGATCACTTCTTCCCGTTCTCTGGCTGCCTTGTCCATTTCCAGAAGATGCTCTCCAATGGTGTCCCGCAGAAGCATCACCTGATACATTGAGTTTCGATGATTCTTCAGATAATCTCTGCGTAAGAATCCATCTTTTCCAGGTTGCTCCATCTGCTCACCGGACTTATAAGTGAGATTCGGAATCAGGTATCCATTTACATTCGTATACGTTATATAAATAGGACATTCGCAATCCGCTTTCGCTACTTGCTCATGAACGCAGTTGCTTTCACTGCCTGCGTTCATTTTATTAGCACTCTCCATTTCTCATCATTTTTTGACCACAAATTTACGACATTTACGACAAATCTGACACTGCTTTACAATACCAGACAAAATGACCGATGCCCCGGAAAGCCTGTAAAACAGGCACTTCTAGGATACATAAGACAGGCCAAAAATCGACTTCCATTATCAAGAGGTGGGTGCTAATTATTTGTGAAGATTGTGTGAACGTTACGAGCCATGCACATCTACGTGAAAAGGGGCTGTAAAAAAAGCCTCTGATTAAGAAACGCCAGAACCGGCATTTGCCGCCGCTTTTTGTTGTGATATTTATAAAGATTGAATCCGCATGAAATCAGTGCAAGTTCGAGAATTACATTCTTCTCGCCTCTCCGAAATAATCTTTTATACGATTTATCCCACTTTAACACACCAAAAGTACCCTCGGATTGAATGCTTCGATTCATTCTTAAAAGAGCTCCATGTATGGACGTAAGATTGTTCAGAACTTCCTGATGGATAGCGGTTAACTCCTGGTTCATTCGGATGGGCCGATTTTTATGTGCCCTCGGGCAGCATTCCTGCTTATGAGGACACCCTTCACAGGATTCGCATTCGTACAGTTCTTCCGTTCTTCCATATTTATTATATTTCACAGGCTGTGTTCTCTTGAAGAGAAATTTCTGTACGTTTGGACATATGAGATTCCCATCTGCATCTTTTGTAAAATTTACAGCACGATATGGATTTTCACGATATTTTTTGTCCGTCATTTCTTTTTTATACATGGTAAATTTCATATATTTTTCCATGCCGTGTTCTTCACAGTAAAGATAATTATTGTAAGAACCGTATCCTGCATCGGCAACCGGATATTTCGGATAATGACCATATGAACGATTGAATTTTTCCACCAAAGGCACAAAACATTCCATGTCCGATGCATAAGGTTTTACATCGATTACGGCGATGTACTCATCGCAGATGGCTGTCTGCAGGTTATACGCTGGGAGCAGTTGGTCATTTCCCATGTAATCACGTTTCAGTCGCATAAAAGTCGCATCCTGATCAGGTTAAGCCGATGGTCTCACTCACTCTCAGGCAAGCCCCAAGCATAACCTGCATCATTGGAAGATGAGGCTTATACACATTACTCTGTTCCACAAACTTCAGAAGCTTTCCTGCTGTTCCAGTGTCAGTATTTCTCTTTCTTTTTCAAACCAGCCCTGCCTTGTGGCAGAAGCTCCGACTCGTAACAACTAAATTGACACAATCAGCTTAATCTGCGAATCAGTTTCAGGATTCTGTTTGCACAAAGACGGATTTCTTTTTCTGTAAGTTTTCCTTCTTTATACGCTTCACGAATGTTTTTATCATCATCCGGATTTCCCGGCATAATAATATCATTTCCTGCTGCCACACAAACCCACGGAATGCTTCCATCTTCCGGTACTGTTGTATTCCAGTCAGACATGATAACTCCGTCAAACCCCCACTCTTCACGTGCAATCCTTGTACAAAGGTCCTTGCTGTTTGCTGCATGCACACCATTGATCAGATTATAGGAAGACATGATTGCAGTTGGTGCGCCCTCTTTCACTGCAATTTCAAAACCTCTGAGATAAATTTCTCTCAATGTTCTTTCTGATATGTGTGCATCAACCCCCATTCTGTTATCTTCCTGATTATTGCATGCAAAATGCTTGATTGTAACACCACATCCCGGTCTGCTCTGAACTCCTCTGGTCACTGCTGCTGCCAGTGTGCCTGCAAGGAATGGATCTTCTGAATAATATTCAAAGTTTCTTCCACACAGCGGATTTCTGTGAATATTCAATCCCGGTGCAAGCCAGAGATTAATATGAAATTCTTCCATCTCTGCCGCAACCTTCCGTCCAAACTGTTCCATCAGTTTTTTGTTCCAGGACTGTGCAAGTGCTGTTCCTACCGGAAATGCAGTACAATACTGATAGTAACGTTCTGCGCCCTCATGGTCTTTTCTTCCAACAAGATAACCATTTTCAAGTGAACCAAGCACACCTGTTCCATAAACTGTATCTTTCTCACGGTCTACTTCATAAGTTTGCTGCAGGCGGATTCCGGCCGGTCCGTCTGCCATGATCAAAGATGGGATTCCGTATTGATCAAACAGTGCTTCACTCGTCTCTCCTGCTGTTCCCGGCACTTTAATTCCAGATGCTCCAAGTGTACTTCTGATTTCAGACATATTTCCATACAGAAGTGAAATCAAATCTTCTACAGGAATCTCCGTTTCTTCTGGAAATCTGCATACTTTCTTTTCTTCTGCCTCTGGTTCAAATGATACGTTCGGAAGTTCCTCAAGTAGTGCTGTCCATTCTTCTGCGCGTCTGCATAATTCTTCTGCACAGTCTTTGATTTCAACGACTTCACTATGATCTTCCAGTTTCTTTGTTTTCTCCATCATTACATCAGCAGATACCTTTACCCCCGCTGAAAGTTTTGCCTCTGACAAGCTGTTTCCAATCCATATTCCATAAGCACCTGCCTGGATTCTCCACTCCTGCTGCTCTTCCAAAAAACTTGCGAACGCCTTTGCAGGAAGAACAATATTCAGTATCTCTTTCTCTCCCGGTTTCAGTTCTTCTGTCTTTTCATATCCGACCAGACGACGGAATTCTTTTCTGCTTCCATCCTGAGGAAGAGAAGCATAAATCTGCACAACTTCTTTTCCGCTGTATGTTGTTCCTGTGTTTTCTACCTCAACAGTTACTGTCACACCTTTCGAAGCAGTATTTATACCGCAAAGTCGAATGTCAAATTCTGTATAAGACAGACCATAACCAAATGAAAATAATGGTTCAATTCCAAAGCTGTCAAAATAGCGGTATCCAACATAGATTCCTTCCGCATATTCTTCCGTCTCAAGATTTCCGTTCAAATAGCTGAACTCCTCTGCTGCCGGACAATCATCGTAGCGTTTTGTCCATGTTGTTGTCAGCTTTCCACTCGGTGTAAATTCTCCAAACAATATATCAGCAACTGCATTTCCACCTTCCTGTCCAAGCTGGGAAATATTCAGGATTGCACATATATTTTCTGTTCCAGCCAGCAGGTCTGTAAGTTCTACTGGTCCACCTGCATTAATGATCAATACAGTTGGGATTTTCTGCTCATTCAGGAAATACAGATCTTTTTCTTCCTGGTCACTCAGATAATAATCCCCTTTTCTTTTTCTTCTGTCCTTTCCTTCGCCGGAAATACGGCTTATAACATAAATCGCTGCTTCTGCAGCCTTGATATCTTCATTTGTCACCGCACGGCCATCCGGCATGGCAAATGGATTGGCAGCATAGGCATCAAACGGATTGTCTACATGTTTTGCAGCTTCTAAGATCTGCTCCTTCCACTCTGTTCTCGCCTGCTCATAACGGTTGTGATAATCTTTCAGCCACTCCTCGCTTACAATATCAGCGTTTTTTTCTTTCATTCCGGCATATATAGATACACTTTCTCTGTTATTTACATCTCCGGAACCAGTACCACCTTTGATCGTCTTCTCTGCCCCAATTCCCAAAAGTGCAATCTTTGTATCTTTTTTTAATGGAAGAAGTCCTTCATTTTTCAACAGGACAATTCCTTCTTCTGCTGCCTCACGCGCAAACACTGCATGATCTATTTCACGCTGGCAAACTTCTGTACTTCTTGTTCCACTATGTTTCAAATTTGTTTCCATTTACACATCTCCTTAAATAAACCAACTGTAAGAAAAAAGCTGCCCACTAAATGACAGCCTTCCTCCAACAACTTAATTCTTATTATTCTTTTACTCCACCAAGAGTAACTCCTGCAATAATATATTTAGACAACAGCAGGTATATAATAATGATCGGCACGATTGCTACTGTGATCATCATATAGATTTTACCCATATCAAAGTTCATATAGTCTGCTCCACGAAGTGTTGCGATCAGGATCGGGACTGTCATCTTATTCTTTGACTGAATGATCAAAGCCGGAACGAAGTAATTGTTCCAGGAACCAACGAAAGTAAAGATTGCCTGAACTGCAATTGCCGGCTTCATGATTGGAAGAACAATGCGGTTAAATGTCTTAAATTCTCCAGATCCATCTATTCTTGCCGCTTCTACAAGAGAAATCGGAAGGGAAGACTGCAGATAACTGTACATGAAATAAAATACAGCCGGTGATGCAATTGATGGAATGATCAATGGAAGCAGAGAATCATACATTCCCATGTTCGTAACCAATTTCAGGAATCCCATTGCTGTAACCTGTGTAGGCATAACAAGGATTGCCATAATAAATGTAAATGCTACTTTTTTCCCTTTAAAATCATAAGCATAAAGTCCATATGCTGTCAGAGCTGAAAAATAGGTACATAATGCTGCTGAACACCCTGATACGATCAAACTGTTCAAAATACCACGGAACATCGGGAAGCTTCCGTCATTCGCTACATTTTTTAGATTTGTAAAGAAATATTTTCCCGGCAGTGCTGAGAATCCCTTCTGCAGATCTGCATGAGAACGTGTTGCATTTATAATCAACACATAGAAGAAAAACAGACACATAAAAGATAACAGAATCAATACGGTATGTGCCAGTATGCTACGTCCACAACTTGACTTTGTTTTTGATTTCATTATCTCTTTCTCCTTTCTGCTTTTGCTCTTTTCTTAGCTGCTTTCTTAGAACCATCCGGATCGTTATCATTTGTCATACGATATACAAAGAAACAGAGGATTGCACTTACGACAAACAGATATACAGAAAGTGCACCGGCCATTCCATAGTTTTTGCTCTTCAGATGACTGTTCAGGAACATGATCAGAGTCATGGATGTTCTGTTCGGGTTACCCTGTCCATTTGTCAGGATCTGAGGAACATCGAACATCTGAAGTCCGCCAATAATGGATGTGATCAATGTATATGCCAGAATTGGACGGATCAAAGGCAGTGTAATATAGAAGAATCTCTGGATACTGTTACATCCATCCAGGTCAGATGCCTCGAAGACGTCCTGACTGATTCCCATGATTGCTGCCATCAACATAATAGTTGTATTTCCAAACCACATCAGGGAGTTCATAAATCCGATCAACGATCTTGTTCCAAATACAGATCCAAGGAAATCGATCGGTTTTTTCAGGATTCCGATTGACATCAGAATTGAGTTAATCGGTCCATTTGTTGAGAACATTGTAAAGAATAACAATGCAAATGCAGATGCCATAATCAGGTTTGGAAGATAAATGACAACTTTGAAAAACTGCTGCCCTCTAATCTTTAATCGGACATCAGTGAACCACGCTGCAAGTACCAGCGCGATCACAATCTGAGGTATAAATCCGATCATCCACAGAATTAAAGTATTCGCTCCATATTTCAGCATATCTGAATGAAGAAGACTCACATAGTTTGCCATTCCTATAAAATTCGGTCCAACCTCTTTAATTCCTGATCGGTAATATTCAAAGAAACTATACCTTACTGTATCGATCAACGGTATCAATGAGAAAATGATGTATGTTACGAAAAAAGGAAGAATAAATATATATCCCCATTTTCCATAATCAATACTTTTTTTCTTTTTCTTCATAATGGTTCTTCCTTTCCACAATATCTTCTAACAGAACAGAGGCTCTGCTGTCACAGAGCTCCCTGCGTTAGTAGCTGTTCATTCCAAACATTATTCTGGCCAAACAACCTCTGTAATGTCAGGATAACGTTCTTTAATTGCTGTTTCAAAGTTTGATTTTGCTTTCTCAAAGTCAACTTTGCCCTGGAAGTAATCGCTGAATGAGTTCTGGAGCAACTCCACACATCCCTGATCGTAAGCGGAAAGTGGTGCGATCTTGATGTTTTCAGCAACTGGTGCAAAATACTGGAATGGGTTCTGTCCGCCAAGGAATTCTGAACCATATGTAGCATCATCGTTTGCTGCTTCCTGCATACCGGATTTTGTATTTGTAAAGTCTGAGTAATCCTGGGAGATCTTTAACAGATTATCTTTTTTTGCTGTCATAGAAAGGATAATGTCTTTTGCATGTTCCGGATTATCTGTACCTGTTGCAACATGGATGTAAGATCCTCCCCAGTTGTATTCCTGCGGTGGGTTTGTTACTGCCCATACGCCGTCTTCTCCATCCCAGTTCGGTTTCAGTGTGAAATCAATACCCCATGCCGGGAAGAGGAATGCAAATACTTTGGACTGACTTCCCATTGCTTTGTTCCAGTCATCATTCCACTGACCTTTTACTGTCGGGTTTAAGTAACCTGCATCCAGCCATTCTTTTGAATCATTAACCCACTGCATAATCATTGGATCAACTGTAACCTTTGTGTCTCCATCTTTTACCCATGAATCAGAAATGTTGTTTCCATAGAGACGGAATGTATCAGCATAAGAAGCAAATGCATAATATCCTTTCTGCTTCAGTTCTTCTGCTGTCTGTTTCATAGTATCCCAGTCTTTTACTTTTTCACCTACAGCAGTCGGATCGTCTGTTCCGAATACCTCTTTTGCAATATCACGACGGTAAACCATTGTTCCCGGACAGCACTGCCATGTAGATCCTCTCTGAACTCCGTCTGCATCAGATGCTGTTGTTCTTGTGAAGTCGTACTGATCTGCAAGATCTTTATCCGGATCAATTCCAAGATCCTTCAGTGGCATTGCAGCGTCTGCTTCAGCATCTGTATATTTGTATACATAGTCTGTCTCTGACAGGAAGATATCTACTTTATCATCTGTATCAGCATCTGCCTGTTTCATAAGTGCCTCATCAAGTTTCTGCTGATAAACACCATCCTGATTTGGATTGATGATCCAATGGATCTCTGTTCCATCTTTCAATGTTGTAACAGTTCCATCTTTGGATGTTGACTCAACTTCAGGATATACAGCTTCCAGTCTCTCACGGAACTCATCATTCCAAGAATAAATGTTAATTACCTTTCCTTCTTCTGTACTGGCCTCTCCGCCATTTTCCCCTTTGCTTCCACATCCGGCAAGTAATCCAACAGCAACTACTGTTGCCATAAGAATCGCAACAACTCTCTTTTTCATTTATAAATCCTCCTTTATCTAAGCACTCTGCTATGCTTTTCTTGTTGTTGAACTAAATATACCATCTTTTTTCCTCCGATTATATTATTTATCTTAACAAAATATCAAATTCGTGTCATAATATAAAAAAGGAGGTTTTTTATGGCTTTATCTAATGAATGGTACAATGCAGAACTCGAAAACAACGAATTAGAAACGCTTCACAGATCACCAACTGTAGAATATTCTTTCTATAATGCTGTACGCTCCGGCGACATGGAAGCAGTCATTAAAAACTGTTCCGAAGATGAATTTATTCGCCTGGAAGGAACGGGCGTTCTGTCCCGTAATGCGCTTACTAATATAAAATACCACTTTGTTGTCACTGCTGCAATGTTGACCCGTTATTGTATCGACGGCGGGCTCGAACCAGAGCAGGCCTACAGGCTCAGCGACTTCTATATTCTGAAGATGGATTCCTGCACAACGATCCGTCAGGTTGCAGATCTTCACCATGAGATGGCAAAGGATTTTACAGGTAAGATGATTCTTCAGAAAAAGAGTTCCATTTTATCAAAACCCGTTATGCAATGTGTTGATTATATTTACAGTCACATCAAAGAAAGAATCACGATTCAGGTTCTTGCTGACCACACCGAACTTTCCACGAATTATCTTTCACGCATTTTCAAGCAGAATCTGGGAGTCTCTGTCAGCGATTATATCCGTGAGCAGAAGATAGAAAAAGCAACTCATCTGCTGCGATACTCAGATAAATCAATTGTAGATATCGCAAATTATCTTGCTTTTTCTTCACAGAGTCACTTCATCCAGACATTCGAGAGCTTTACCGGACTCACCCCAAAGAAGTACCGGGACAAATACTATAAAAGCATGTGGTAACATCAGAATTCTTCTCAGAAGAATTCTCAGATTTTCCCACAAAAAATACTGTCAGAAAGCAATTCTCTTTCTGACAGTATTTTTATCTTTTTTTAATCTGTCGATTATACTAATTCAATTTCAATCTTATGTGTCTCTTTCACTGAAAGCATCTGAATCTCTCTCTTTGAAAGTATTGTACACCTTTCAGCTGCTATTTCTAATGCTTTTCCATCGCAAACTGCTTTCCGGATCTTCAACTGATTAAATTCTTTCTTTTCTTTATTATAGAATATAATCTCAAAGTTCCTTCCGGCAAATGTCATCTTAAGTACTGCTTTTCCATCCTGATTATACTGTTCTGGCATAAGTGCAGGTGCGATCTTCAAGTCACCGCAATCTCCTTTCACCCCAAACACTTCTGTGATCATGGTAAGCATATACCAGCTTGCAGCGCCTGTCAGATATGCATAGAGGCCTCTTCCCTGATTATCAAAATATTCCGGAAGTCCAGGATACATCTTACTGTTATCAAATTCCATTGCTGCATCTAAAAGTGCCTGAAGTACTTTATTTCCTTCTTTTGCAAATCCTCTCTGGTACAATGCATTTGAGTACATAACAGCCATGTGTGAGAACACTGCTCCATTCTCTTTCTCTCCATAAGCAAATCCAAACATTCTTCCAAGATCAAATTTTTCCTCATGGAAGTTTGTGTTCAAACGGTATCCGCCGGCTTTCTGATCATAAAGATACTTGTCTGCACTCCTGCAGATAGATTCCACCTGATCTTCTGTTGCCGTTCCACTCATAATGGCAAATACTTGTCCGGTCAGCATCATTCTCACGCTTTCATCCATAACGCCTTCTACTTTTCTGCCATGGTTATCATAATAGCCATTGAACCAGCCATCTTCTCCATCCTTCACCCATTCGTTGGCACGGATGTTTTTCATCATCCAGTCTGCTTTTCCCTCAAGATTAGCAGCAAGTTGATCCAGTCTTACAACAATTGTGTCTCCACTGATATTATGTTCACATTTCTTTGCGTATCCTGCAAGGAGTGCCTGCTTACGTGCTGCATCTTCATACAGTTCCACGCTTCCTGCAAGAAGATCTTCCATCTCATGTGCAATTTCAATCTTGCTGCTTCCACTGATTTCTTCCAACTGACGGAGTGTTTTTGCAATATTTCTCAAATTTCCGGCATAAGCACAGGTAAATGCAACACTTTCACCCTTCTCCCATGCCATGTCCAGTGCATCATTCCAGTCGGCACCATGAAGACGCATTTCATTATGCTCTCCTACATCATAGAACGCACACAGATTCTGTAAAAGAATATGCTCCAAAACTGTTCCGAAATAAATGTGGTCTCTTTCTGTTTTCTGCTTCTGTCCATATTCGCTGTTCCAAAACTTATCATGTGCAGTACCTCTCATAGACTGCAAATCTTTAAAATACGGAACCTTTTCAAACAGAACCTCCATATCTCCTGTCTGATCCAGATACAGACGAGTCGTTACAAATGGCCAGAATGCATGATCCATCCAGACACGTGTAATATTGTTTCTGTCTGCAATAAACTCACCCTGCTTATTTCCGATGATTGTCGCATTTGTTCCATCAATTCTTACTCCGCCATAATTATCCACGATCATCTGACGGACGTTTGAGGGATTCATAATCAGAAGTGCAAGGCAATCCTGCCAGAGATCTCTCCAGCCTCTTCCTCCTTTTCCATAATCGTGATATGGAAGGAAGGAACATCCATAAATTCTTCTTAAAATTGGCTGGAAGCAAATCCACTTCAGATAATTGTCTGTAGCTTCATCACCGGTTTCAAACTCTACATTTACTTTTTCTGTCCAATACTTTTTCACTTTGGCAAGCTCGTTTTCCGCTTGCTCCTTCGTACCAAATAGAGTACAGATTTTTGAAATGGAAGCCTTTTCTCCCGTTGCTCCGGCAAGAACAACATACTCTATTGATTCATTTGCTTTTAATTTTCTGCGTTCAAACCTGAATGCCCCAACAGCCTCTTTCCCCTCCAGATGGCAGCCTGCGGTACATCCCTTTTTTTCTACACGTACTGCTTCCGGAATCAGGAAAGAACCTCCCTCTCCAATAAAGCTTTCAACAGTTGGATAAAACTCCTTCGGAGCATTTCCTTCTGCTGTAAAACCATATACAAAATATGTCGTATCATTTTTCTGATGTCCACGCTCATCAAAGGATAATACCGGTGTAACTTCTACGCCACATTCTTTCGTGTCGATTCTGTGAAGAAGTGATGTAACATGTCTGTGGTCGCGGATATTATCTGCGCTTCTTCCATAAACCGGAATGGCAACGATCGGTGTTACTTCCTGTTCTTCTTCCGAAAGATTTGTAATCTTGATCAGCTGGATCTCTGTTGTGCCATCAATAGAAACAAAGGATGTGATTTCTGACTGAAGATCATATTTTTTTGAAGTTCTTGTCAACTTCTGCCACATCATGCCTGCTTCCAGAGTGCTTTCATCCTGTCTGTCTGTATATTTATCAAACTCCTGCTCCGCTGAAACTCCACATGCTGACCAGTAGCCTTTTCCTTCTACCCGACACCAGAAATTTCTGGTGCCACGGTTATTGTGAAGGTTTTCAATGCTGACAGGTTCGAGAAGGAAATGATTCTGGTCCGTTTTACTATCTCCCCCCAAAGTTGGTGTAATACTGGATTTCAGACCTTCTTCCCCTGCCAGTGGTAAGTAAAGTCCACTATAATTTTCCGGATTTGTAATCGTAAATGTTCCGTTTTTATCTGTAAAATTGATTTTTCTCATGTCCAGTCCCTCGTCATTTCATTTAAGAAAGGAATAATTCTACCTCTGTTGTCTTTGTTAACTTCTCCTGTGGAATATAATTATCTTTCATTTGTTCTCCATTTACGAAAAGTTTTTCACATCCTGACTCTGCATGCCCCGGATTTTTCACAACGATATGTAAATGTGAACCTCTGAAATCTTTTTCGATTTCAAATTCCTCCCACTCTTTCGGTACTGACGGAGCAATCTTCAGTCCATAGAAGTCTGGCCGCATTCCGAGAATTCCTTCTACACATCCCACCATAACCGTAGATGCTGTTCCTGTCAGCCAGTGTACATGAGAACGGCCGAAGTTCGGGCTATGTTTTCCTTCTGTAAACTGTCCATAGCAGTATGGTTCAAGTCTTCTGATCTCTGCACGATTATTCTGTGCAGCCGGTGCATTTTCAATAAAATAGTTAAATGCTCTATCTCCGTGTCCACGAAGCGCCTCTGCAAGAATGATCCATCCCTGAGACTGTGAAAAAATTCCTGCATTTTCCTTTGTTCCGGCATTGTAGATCACAGCCAGTGCACCGTCAAATGCATGTGCATGATACGGAGGATCCATCAGGATTGCACCATATTCTGTATTCAGTTTGTCATATACATTCTGAAGTGCAAGATCTGCCTGCGCTTCATTTGCAAGCCCACTGATCACAGACCAGCTCTGTGGGTTCAGCCACATATTTGCCTCCGGATCTGTGCGCTGTCCGATCACTTCACCATCCTCTGTGAAGCCACGGATAAAGCGGTCTTCGTTCCAACAGAGATCCTGGATCAGTTTTTCCAGCTTCTTCTGACTTTCCTCCAGATAATTCAGATATTCTGTGTCTTTCTTATACTCAGCAAATTCCTTCAAAATTGTCATTGCATAGTAGAACTGTAATGCAACGAAGGTTGACTCTCCATCTTTTCCGAGTCTTAAGCAGTCATTCCAGTCAGCATAAAGGCCTGCCGGCATACCATGCTTTCCAAGATGATTCATGGAGAAATCTACTGCACGTTTCAAATGCTCGTACACGGTACCTTCTTCTTTATTTGCAAACGGAATCACTTCATCGATAAATTCCAGATTTCCCGTCTCGGAAATGTATTTGTATACTGTCGGGAACAGCCACAGCGCATCATCTGCACGATAAGCCGGGTGTCCTGTCTCCTGCACATAAGAAGCATCATCCGGTGTATCCTCATGTCCCGGATTGTGTGTGAATTTTACAAGTGGAAGCCCTCCACCATTATTTACTTGTGCAGAAAGCATGAAGCGGATCTTCTCTACTGCCATCTCCGGTGCCAGATGGATCACACCCTGGATATCCTGTACTGTATCACGATAACCGTATCCATTTCTCAGTCCACAATATGTAAAGGATGCAGCACGTGACCAGATAAATGTCATAAAGCAGTTATATGCATTCCATGTATTGATCATTATATTAAATTCTTCGCTTGGTGTCTTCACCTGGAAATGGGACAGATGTCCATGCCAGTACTGGATTAATTCTTCCAGTTCATTTCTGCAGATTGTTTCACAATCCTCATAACGAGACACGATTGTTTCTGCATCAACATCTTCTTTCATACCAACAAGAAATGCTATTTCTTTTGTCTCTCCCGGATATAAAGTCAGGATTGTAGCTAATGCTCCACATCCATTTTCATTATAATTTCCTTCACAATTTAAAATACCATCTTCCACTCCGACCGGATTGTTGTATCCATGATATCTTCCAAGGAAACCTTCCCTGCTTCCACACCAGGAATCAACCTTTGCACCTGCAAGTCCGAAGAAACGGTCAACAACGATCTTGTCATCCACATCTTTTCCATCTTCCAGCTGATCCAGATTGGCATGGATCAGCTGCCGCACACGGTTTCCACGGAACACTGTTCTTGTAATGAACTGAGAGTACTGAAGATTTACCTGATCCTGCTCGTAATTGCTGTTGTTTGTAAATTCTGCATAGCCTGTTACATTGATCTTGCGCATGCGATCCGAGGTATTTGTCACTGCAAGATTCCACACTTCATAAGACTGATTCAGCGGAACATAGTATCTTACTTCTGAATGGATCTCGCTATAATCAGCCATCATCTTTGTGTATGCTGTACCATGATGACATTCACTCTTATAAGAATTCAGATCTTTTCCTACCGGCTGCCAGGAAGCTGACCAATAATCTTCACTCTCCTGATCTCTTAAGTAGATATATCTTCCCGGCTGGTCAAACTGATTGAAGACATATCTTAAAATTCTTCCGTTCGCTCCTGATTTTGCAAAGCTATATCCACCTGCATTATTAGAAATAATTGCTCCATATTCTGGAGATCCAAGATAGTTCACCCAAGGTGCCGGTGTATCCGGTCTTGTGATCACATATTCTTTTTTCGATTCGTCAAAAAAACCATATTTCATACTTCACATTCTCCTATCACACTTATTATAAACAAATTGCAGCCATTCCTACTATCTGCAATTCTATCTTTACTGTGATAAAAGAATATCAAATCAGAACACATTAATATACAAAATAAGAACTTAAAATATCAAATTCGTGACATGACAAAAAGGAATTTACCATATCTGGTTTTCCTATTTTCTGATGTCCGGAGATAGAAATTTCCTATGACCTGATTGTCCCAAATTGGACTATCCGCTCTTAGGCACTTCTCTTCTCCACTTAATCATTTTCTTCTCCTAATGGAACTTCCCGGATAATAGACCTTTCGCTTTCAATGTCAGATTCTTATTCTTGAAATGGTGATTACTCATTACCGTAAAATTCTTAGTTCTCTCTACACGAAAAATCTGTGCCATGCTCCATCCTCCTTTTCAGTTCAAAAGAAAAAGCGTAAGTAATATCTCTATCACTCACGCCTTCTCTAAACATTTTATTCTTTTTTCAATAAATTTTTAATCTGTCCAATTACCTGTTCAATCCTCAGTTACCAGCTTCAACTTTGTTAAACATAGATCAGTTCATTCAAAATAATCTCTTCCGCAATCGCTCTGTGCTGATTAGCAGTTCTTACCCAGGCAATCTGATTTTTCTCTTTATCCGGTAATGGTTCTTTTTCTTCCAACTGCTTCATGATAATTTCTTCCCGTTCCCTGGCTGCCTTGTCTACTTCCAGCAGATGCTCACTAATACTATCCTGCAGGAGCATCACCTGATACAGCGAATTTCTATGATTCTTCAAATAATCTCTGCGTAAAAATCCATATTTGCCAAGTTGTTCCATCTGCTCACCGGATTTATAGGTGAGATTGGGAATCAGATATCCATTCACACTTGTATAAGTCAGTTTCATTTTATTAGCACTCTCCTTTTTTCTTTGATTTTTTACACCAAATTTACACCATTTGCAATTCATTTGACGCTATTCTACGATACCAGACAAAATGTCTGATCACTCCGAAAGCCTGTAAAATAGGCATTTCTGAGATACACAAGACAGGACAAAAATCGACTTCCATTATCAAGAGGTGAGTGCTAATATTTTTCGTATTTTTTTGCAAACCCAGTAAAATCAATGGTTTGCAGTCCTTAATTTTTTCTAAAATTGTGATTTTTTCTGTTTTGACACCAATTTTTATTTTTTGGTGTCAAGCATTTAACGCCATACTATCCAGCCTTGCAATCTCATTTTCAATTCTTGCCAATTCTCCAATATGATTATACACTTCCATTGTTACATCTATATGAGCGTGCCCCATAATATATTGAAGAACCTTTACGTCCATACGACATTCTGCCATTCTAGTACAAGCGGTATGACGCATAACATATTGATTAATTGGTTATTTTATAATTCATACTTGATTACATACATTATTTATTGTCTCGGATAAACCGATATTGGATTTTCCATCACTGGTTTTCCGTTGGGCTGAAGTACCCATATCGGCTTTTCCGATAGACTGAAATCCCAATATGGACAAAAATTACAGTATCAACCGATTTTATTTATCCTCTAATCATTCTCTTGTCCGAGTGGAATTTCTCGGATAATATACTCCGTATCCGTAAACAGTCCATACTCGTTTCTGACAATATTTCGCTGCACATATCCATAGTGTTCCAATTCTTTGATTGCAGACCGGACAGAATCAATTCCATCCCTGCTCAAAGATGCAAGCCCATGCATATTATAATTCCAGTCATCCGGCAAACTTAACATCAAAAACAATCCCTTTGCCTTTAATGACAGGCTCTTGTTTTTAAAATACTGGTTACTCATTACTGTATAATTTTTTGTTCGCTCCACACGAAAAATCTGTGACATTCTATTTCACTTCCTTTCTGCAAAAAGAAAAAGACGCAAGTCATATTTTTATGACTCACGCCTGTCTTCATATCTGCTCCATTAATCAATAAGGTTTTTATTCTTACTCTTTGTCTGGTTGTGCAGCTTCCATTGCCTGATATTCCCTTTTTAACTCTTTTAGTAATTCTTCTTCTGAAGGAAGATATAGTTTATATTTTGAAGCAAAGACCTGTGTTTCACCTTCTGGCAATGTATATCGTACAACTGCATCACTCTTATCTGCACATAACACAATTCCAATCGGCGGGTTATCTCCTTCGTTCATCAATTCTCGTTCATAATAATGCACATACATTTGCATCTGTCCTAAATCCTGATGTGTCAAATCACCTATCTTCAAGTCAATAAGCACAAAGCATTTTAAAATATAATTGTAAAAAACAAGATCTATTCTAAAATGGCGTCCATCAAACGTAATTCTTTTTTGCCTTGCAACGAAAGAAAATCCTCGTCCTAATTCCAATAAAAACTTTTGTAAATGTGTAATATTATCGGGCACACTATAACAAACTGATCTTTCACTTTTCAGGCAAAATAAAAGAAGTCTTGGAATAAAGGAATCTGACGTATTTTCCATCAAATTGTTTTATTCTGAGACCTCTTGTGTTCTCATATGGTTTTGTAACCATGAAATTAAGAAAGCAGAAACCTCCCCTACCAAAGTTTAGTTTCTGCTTTCACCTAAACATAGCTCTCGCTACATTCATACATACCTATGATAACAGTTAAAACAGAAAACTACAACCTTATTTCTCAGGATTTTTACAATAAAACAATTGATTCCCTTGATTTGAACCTTATTTCATGTACCTGTGGACACTCCGGCTGTCTCATCCGTCATGGCTCTTATAAACGCAGCATCCAGCTTGCTGACAGGATCCTCTCCCTTTCCGTTGTTCGTGTGTACTGCAAAATCTGCGGACATACCCATGCATTACTGCTTTCATCCATGGTCCCGGATTCCCAGATCCCCCTGGCCCTGCACGTCCGTCTGATTCAGGCTTATGAACATGAAACCGGATTCCGGAACATACTGGAAGAACAATACCTCGTGGATGAAAACAACCTGAAATCCATAATCCGGAACTACCGCTTACATTGGAAGCAGCGGCTGCTCTCCATGAGGCTTTACCTCCCCGATATCCCCAGCCTGATTTCAGGATGCTTTTCCCTCTTTTCCAGACAGTTCATGCAGATTAAATCAACCTCCAATAAACTTTTTATCCTGCCAACATAACCTTACACGACAGGTCTGGTTTTATCCCTTATCCTTTAGAAAAAGGAGGCAGATGAAATCTATAAAACAAGAAAAACAACAGGAAATCGCACTGATGCGCTATGGCGCCATCGCACCGATTATTGCAGGACTTGATGAACGTTATCCAAGCAAGACCGCTTTTTACACGGAAATTTCTGCAAAAGGACTCATGGGACCCGATGGGAAGCTCCATCATTATGCTCCCGCCACCATTGAAAAATGGTATCTGGACTATCAGAACCATGGTTTTGAAGGTCTCGTCCCGAAAGGGCGCTCAGATGCCGGCATGAGCCGCAAGCTTGACGAAGAACTTCAGGAGAGAATCCGGTATTTCAAGACCAACTATCCACGCATGTCTGCGGCCGCTATTTACAGGCAGCTGAAATCCGATGGCTCTGTAATAAACGGACAGGTATCCGAATCCACCGTCAGCCGCTTTGTGAAACGGCTTCAGTCGGAACTGCGGCAGACACCGAACAAGGATATGCGCCGCTATGAACGCCCTCATATCAATGAGGTCTGGTGCGGGGACAGCAGCGTCGGTCCCCGCCTTACAGATTCGGATGGCAAAAAACACCGGATCTATATCATTGCCCTGATTGATGATGCCAGCCGCTTCATTACCGGAATTGATGTGTTCTATCATGATAACTTTATCAACCTGATGTCGGTTATGAAATCAGCCATAGCAAAGTATGGGCGCCCAAAAGTTTTCAACTTTGACAATGGTAAGTCTTACAAAAACAGGCAGATGGAACTCCTTGCCGCAAGGATCGGTACAACACTCAGTTACTGCCAGCCATACACTCCCACCGGAAAAGCCAAGATTGAACGCTGGTTCCGGACGATGAAGGATCAGTGGATGGCAGCCCTTGATATGCGGGATTTCCATTCACTGGAAGAACTGAGGGGAAGTCTGTACGCTTTTGTCCAGCAATACAACCAATCCGCCCATTCTTCCCTCCGTGGACTGTCCCCACAGGACCGTTTCTTTTCGGAACCGGAGCAGATCCGCAGACTTTCCGAGGAAGACATCCGTCAAAATTTCCTTCTGGAGATTGAACGCCGGGTATCTGCTGACAGTGTAATCGTCATCGACCAGATTGAATACGAAGTTGATTATCGTTTTGCACGGCAGCGTATCCGCCTGCGCTATTCCCCGGATATGAAAGAAATCTTCATTGTGGAAGCTGATGGGACGCTGACACCAATCCGGCTTCTCAATAAAACCGAAAACGCATTGATAAAAAGAGAAAAAGTACGCTTATGCAAAGGAGACGAATGATTATGGATTACACTGCAAGATACGGATTGGAGTTCAATCCTTTCCTAAAGAACTCAAAGGAAGTCCTCGTAGAAACACAGGAATACAAGGAGGTTCTGTTCCGTCTGAACTACCTGCTTACCACAAAAGGCTTCGGCCTCCTGACCGGAAGCGCCGGAAGAGGAAAGACCACCGCTGTCAGGAACTGGGCTTCGGGACTGAATACTTCCCTTTATAAAGTAGTTTATTCCAGTCTTTCCACCCTGACTGTAAATGATTTTTACCGGAATCTTGCCGCTGAACTTGGAGCCCAGCCTGCATTCCGCAAGACCGATAACTTCAAGATCATCCAGGATGAAATCAACCGTCTCGTACTTGAGAAACGACAGACGCCTGTCATCATCATAGATGAAGCGAACTATATCGGAAACGCTGTACTCAATGACTTAAAAATGCTGTTCAACTTTGAAATGGATTCCAAAGACCGGGCTGTTGTTCTTCTTTCCGGTCTGCCACAGCTCAACAGCACCCTGCGTCTAAGCATCCACGAACCTTTCCGCCAGAGAATTGTCATGAATTATAATCTGGAAGGCATGACAAAAGCAGAAGGACATTCCTATGTTACTGCCAAGCTGAATGGCGCAGGATGCACACAAACGGTATTCGAAGAGAATGCACTGGAAGCGATCCTCAATGCAGCGAATGGAACTCCACGTATGATCAACAAGCTGTGTAATGCAAGTCTGCTGGTTGGAAACAGTTCAAATTTAAATATCATAACCGCCGATGCCGTCATGCAGGCAATCAATGACTGCGAGCTCGGATAGCTTTAGAAACCATCATGTAAGATAATCTGCATGATGGTTTTTTCTCATAAAATAACGTGCCTGAAGCGTCCAAAAATATATGCTTCATCCAATCGTTAGGTGCTCCGAAAGACCCGTTTTAATCTGACGGAAAAGGCAGCGTTTAATTTGCCGAATAACACCCGCTTGCCCCATCTTTTCGTATCGTATTACCCAATTACGAACTTGTTGATAGGAACAATCATATTTAAGTGCCATTGCACCATAATTCTTATCATTTGCAAGACAATCTGTTACTATTTTTAATCTCTCATCAAGTGTAGTGTTCTTTGCTTTTTTCATGTAAGCACCTCCAGTGGATGTTTTTAATATTCCACCAGAATTATACACCTTAATCCAATCGGAAAGCTGTCTGTGTGAACGAATTCCGTATTTTGTGCAAATATCCTGAAGATATCCTTCTCCGTTAAGATAATCATTTATAGCAGATATTTTTAAATCTTTTGAATAAGATCTGTTTTTCGGTTGATTGAGTAATCCAGTTGGTCCATCATGCTGATAAATAGAAATCCAATTTCGAATGCTATGATGATCAACTCCCAATTCTTTTCCTGCTTGCCGTATGCCAATTTCTCCTGCAAGGTAGCGTTCGACTATTTTTACTTTTTCTACTGGTTCTATCTTACTCTTTCTGAACATGAAAATACCCCCATATAGGACTTTTATATTTCATTGTCCTATATGAGGGTAGCATATCAGTTTACTTGCAAGGGCGTCTATTTTTGCTATTTTATAGGGCGACAGCCCTACAGCAAGGGAAGTCTTTCCCGAGCTGTGCATGGCGTATGCCACTACTTCACAGGGATTTTTCACTTGCTTTCACACTCGATTTTCTTGGTTTATACCACAGCAGGTACGGTTTCTGGCAGGTTCATTTTAGACATCTCATTCTCCACATGAGACTTGCTTTATACTTGTGCAATACAGCATCTCGGATTTTATATTTTAATCCAATCTCTTGCTGGAATTCTGCAATTTCTTTGCTAAGCTCTTCTTTCTGGAATTACCGCAACTTTTATCAAACTTATCGGACTTTGTGCCTTATTTCTTCCGATTGCAGTTTTACTTGGATTTCGAAATGAAGAATTACTTGCGATACTCGTAATGCTCGGATCCGGAACAACTGTTGCCTGCTATGTCATGTCTCGTAATATGGGGCATGAGGGTGTATTAACATCCAGTGTTGTTATGCTGACAACATTGTTTAGTTCCTTTACTGTGACAGGGTGGCTGTATATTTTAAATATCTAATTTACTCAATGCTGCTTTATCTGCAATCACTGTTACATCATGATGTAATTGAAGTATTGATGCCGGCACATGTGGCGATATCTCCTCTCCAAACGATTTTTTCACTGCCTCTGCTTTATCTTCTCCACTAATAATAATGAGAATTTTTCTAGCTGACATAATTGTTCCTATTCCCATGGTATATGCCTGTTTCGGCACCTGTTTTTTTGATTCAAAAAAACGTTGATTTGCTTGAATTGTTTTCTCTGATAAGGAAACACAGTGTGTTTGTTTTACAAAAACTTCAGCTGGTTCATTAAAACCAATATGACCATTGTGTCCCAACCCTAATAACTGAAGATCAACACCACCCAGACCTGCAATTAGTTTCTCATATCTTTGACACTCCTCATCTTGATTCTCATTCATTCCGTCTGGCACAAATGTATTCTGTAGTTCAATATTTACTCTCGAAAATAAATGCTGATTCATAAAGTAATGATAACTCTGCTTATTTTCTGCATCAATCCCCTTATATTCATCCAAATTTACTGTATGTATTTTCGAAAAATCTAAATCTCCTTTTTTATACCATTCTGTCAATTGATCATAAACTCCTATCGGAGTAGATCCTGTTGCTAATCCGATGACTGATTCCGGCTTTAATATCATTTGTGCAGAAATAACATTTGCCGCTTTTCTACTCATATCTTTATAATCCTGTGCTTCTATAATCCTCATATTTGGTCTCCTTTATTTTTATGCGATTTCTTTCCAAAAATGTTTTACTGCCTCAGCAACACCATCTTGATCATTCGAAAGTGTAACAAAATCAGATTTTTCTTTTAGCACTGGTTGTGCATTATCCATTGCCACTCCTATTCCTGCATATTCAATCATCGTAAGATCATTTAGCCCATCTCCACATGCTACCATCTCTTTTCGAGAACAATCCAGATATCTCAAGAGCTTTTCTAAAGATTTTGCTTTATCAATTAAAGGTGGCATAATTTCCAGGAAAAATGGTTCAGATCGATATATACTTAACTCATCTTTAAAATATTCTTGTAATTTTTTCTCTAATCTTTCTAAATATGTTCCATCACCTGTAATAAGACATTTTGTAATTGGGAAGGAGATATATTGTATAAAATCTTCTACCCCTTTTATTTTCATCTTATTAATAAAAGATTCTTTTTCTACATAAAAATCTTTCGGCGTTTCTGTTATCAATGAATCATTTTCATATGTGAGAAGTGCTACTTTTTTATCCTTTACCTGTTCATAAATTTCTTGAACATACGAATATTCTATTGTTCGTTCAAATATTGTTTTTTTTGTACTGCACTCTACAATCTTCCCTCCATTAAACGCAAGAATATAGCCACCATATTTTTCTAATTCCAACTCTTTTGCTATCGGCCAGATTCCATACTCTGGACGACCTGATGCAAGTACAATATGTACTCCTTTTTTCTGTAAATTTAATAATATTTTTTTAGTATAATCTGTAATTTTTTTCTTTGAATTTGTTAATGTTCCATCTAAATCAAGAACAAGAACTTTATATTTCATTCTATATCTCTCCAAAATTCAATTTATTATGTTTCTTAAAAGCTAATTTCCATCATCATATTATATAAATCCATATCCAATGGTTTCTTCATCTTCAGAGCTTCTTGGATATCATAATCTACGAGATTTCCCTGTTGCAAAGCAACTACACGATTGGTTTTGCCCTCTTCAAGAAGCTTTACTGCATAATATCCCATGCGAGTTGCGTTTACCCTATCTTTCAATGTCGGATTTCCACCTCTTTGAACATGCCCTAATATTGTGGCACGACTATCAATTCCTGTTTTTTCCTGAATCTGCGTAGCTATTTCTACAGGGTTTCCGTACCCTTCTGAAACAATAACAATAAAATGATCTTTTCCTGACTCACGAATCTTTTTAATATTTTCTACAACATCATCAATTGGGGTAGGAATCTCTTCCGTGATAATCTGGACAGCTCCTGTTGCAATACCTGTATTTAATGCAATATGTCCTGCATGTCTTCCCATTACTTCGACTACACTACACCGCTCATGTGACTGACACGTATCATTTAATTTGTCTACACATTCTACTACAGTATTCATTGCTGTATCATATCCAATTGTATATTCTGTTGAAGCAATATCATTGTCTATTGTTCCCGGAACCCCAATACAAGGTAAACCTAATTCTGACAAATATCCTGCTCCTCGATATGAACCATCTCCCCCTATTACAACCAAGCCATCTAATCCGATTTCTTTTGCATTATGAAATGCTTTTTCACGATATGACTCTTCATAAAACTCCATACATCTTGCTGTCTTTAAAATGGTTCCGCCCGAATGAATTATTCCTGAAACACTTTCTCGATCCATAACATGATAATTTTTTTCAAGAATCCCATTATATCCTTTAATAAATCCTATCGGTTGAATTCCATTTGCAATTGCTGTTTTTACAACTGCACGAATTGCTGCATTCATTCCCGGAGCGTCTCCTCCACTGGTAAGTACTCCTATTTTTTTCATTTTGTTCACCTTCCTATTGCAAAAGGGAAGCAGTTCCACCTGCCTCCCTTTCGTTTATTTTATATTTATTAGTATTCCATCTGACGATAGTATCTTCTAGTTGTAAGTGGATGATTTCTCTCTTTTTCAAGATGGCAACTTAATCTTTCTGTAATCGCATACATGATCATTGGAGAAACAATTTTTCTGTATTCAGCATCTGTAAATGGAAGTTCAACTTCTTTTGTATCAAAAATATTAATTACTTTTGTTACTTTTTCTGAGAAGTTTTTAACACGATCCATTAATGGTCTTGTCTCATCTTCTCCGTAGAAGAGGATTAAGCTTGTATCTTCTTCTACAAGTTCCAGTGTTCCATGGAAATATTCTGCTGCATGGATAGATTTAGTTTTAATCCACTGCATCTCTTCAAGGATACACATTGCATAATCATAAGCTTCTCCCCAAAGCATTCCAGATCCGATTACCATATGATAGTCTGTATCTTTATGTTCTACTGCCATTTTTGCACATCTATCTTCATACTGCTCTTTTGCTTTCAGGAGATATGGAACAATCTTGCTGTACTGCTCTACAAACTCATCATATTTATCAAATTCTCCTGCATTCTTTTTAAATCTTGCCAGTAATGTAATCATATATGTATAAATTGCTTCACACAGGCAATCATCTTCTGCAAAACTGAAGAACTTATAATCTGCATATTCACAAGCTGGTGTATTATCATTTGATACATATACCAGAGTTCTTGCTCCTGCTTCTTTACAATATTTGATTGCTGCTACAATCTCTTTTGTATTTCCACTTCTTGTAGAGAATACACATACTGAATCTTTTGTGAATCTCTTATGTCCTGATACCATGAATTCTGCTGCAATTACTGAGTGTGTTTCAATCTCTGAAGTTGTATCAAACCAATATTTCATTGGAAGTGAATGTGCATAAGTTCCGCCGCATCCAATAAAGAAAATGTTTGAATAACCCTCCTTGCAAATCTCATCAACTGCTTTCTCAATCTGTGGTCTTAATGCAATTGCATCTCCTACAACTTTTTCGTAACGTGGTACATCAAAATTAAACATCTTATTTTCCTCCTTAAATTTAAATGTTATCTCGTTTGTTGATGTAATAATACATTATATAACATTATATGTAAAGTAGTTTTTTTAATTTTTTAAAATTTTTTCTATTTCATTCAAAATATCCAATAGTTCCAGTGGCTCATTTATAGAATAATCTGCCATTTTCAGCTCTTCCTCTGTTCCACATCCATATTTACAGGAAACAAACAAAATACGATTTGCCTGCGCTGCTTCAAAGTCATAACACCGGTCGCCTACTAATATTGCGAACTCTGGATTTTCATCCTGTAAAAAACAGGCTAATGATTCCACTTTTCCTTTTCCTGGAATAATAGGTCTTACTCGATCTATTTTTTCGCGCAAATTAAGTTTGTCCAATACCTCTTCTATATACTCTTCATCGGCATTTGAACATACTGCTGTTTTATATCCTCTTTCATGAAGAGAATCCAGCATATCTCCTACACCTTCATATTCCTCAACAGAATTATGAAATACTGTTCTATAATAACCAGATACTAATTTCCAGAAATTATCCGCTTCTTCGCTTTTTTTCTGTCCAAAAAATTTGAGATTGGTCACTTCTACCGGTTCACCTATCGTGCAGCGAATAGCATCTTCTGTCCAAACTGGTATATTCATTTTTTCCATTGCCAATTCAATTGATGGAATCATAAATTTATCTGTTCGACTCAATGTTCCATCTAAATCAAAAATAATATATTTCATTTCTATTCCTCAATCTGATTTTTAAACCCAAAGCCACCCTCTCGCAAGCAGTTGTCTGATGAATAATGTGCAGCATCATCCATTGCTGCCTTTATCACATCTGCCTGCAAAACAATGCCTTTTTTCCATCCTTTTTTCAGCAAAGATACAATCAATGCCGCAAGATAAGAATCACCTGCTCCCATTGTGTCAACAGGTTCTACAAAATAGACTTTTCCTTTTATAAATTCGCTTCCATTGTAAAAAATCTGTCCACGGCCACCCATAGTCGCAATTACATTTTTGCACCCATGTGCATAAACTTTTTTTAATAGTTCCTGTATTTCTGGTTCTTCCATATGATCACAGGAAAATTGTCCCAATTCCAAGTATGGACATGTCATATTTAAAAACTCTTCTGTACGATATTTATCTTTTACTGAAAAATCAAAGGTCACCATTCCTGTTAAATCTTTTAATTTATATACATCTTCATGCAATTTGGCATTACAACTTGTATGGATCACGTCAAAAGTTTTTAGATATTCCACATCTTCTGTACGAATTGTCGTTGTATGTGCCCATTTTGTCCCCAAATCACATCCTATATAATGTCTTTCACCATCAATTACATTCACATCACATTTTTTTGTTGTTGCTTCCGGATCAAAGATGCATTGAGATAAATCTACTCCTAAACTTTCCAAAGCATTTTTCAATATTTTTCCTTCTCTGTCTGCTCCGATGCTTCCTACATATGCAGCCTCTGCGCCAAGAAGTGTTGCATGAGCAGCAACGTTAACTGCATTCCCACCTGGGAACATAATCCCCATATTCATATAACGATCTATTACATTATCGCCGATTCCTGCTATTTTCATATTTTTTACCTCTAAAAAAGGACACCGCAAATTCTATTCGCGGTATCCTACTCATTAATCTAATATTCTACTTTTCTATAGTAACGTCTAATATCAAGTGAATGATCTCTAATTTGTTCAAAATTCTTGCTCACTCTGGACAATACCGCGTTAATCACAACCGGAGAAAGCATCCATCTAAATTTGTCACTAATACCAGGCAATTCATAATCTGCTGTATCAAATACTGTAAAGTCATCTGTATACTGTCCTACAAAATCTTTTACTCGCTGATCCAATTTTCTAGTCTGTCCTTCTGTCATATTTAAAGCTACACAAACTCCTTTTTCCACCAATTCAATTGTTCCGTGGAAAAATTCCGGAGATGTTACAGATTTTGTTCTCAGCCACTGTGATTCCTCTAATACGCACATTGCAAATGAATATGTAGGTCCCCACAAATTACCTGAACCAATCCAAATCTGATATGGATCATCTTTATACTTCTCTGCATATGCTCTTGCTTTTGGCTCACTTGCTTTGCCTACAGATACCAGAGCTGCCGGAAGATTCTTCAATTCATCTGCAAACTGTTTGTAATCATTAAAGAATCCTTTATTTTCCAACAATTTTCCGATTAGCATATACAAAACATACTCTTGTGGTCTTCCGTCTTTGTATACAACTGAATAATCTGATAACTCACCCAGCGGCGAATTGTCAACTCCTAAAACAGACACAATCGTTGCTCCTTTTTCTTTGACATACTTAGCTGCTGCAACTGTCTCTTTTGTATCTCCTGATTTTGATGCCATAAATACTAATGTCTTATCTGTAAGATGATTATTTCCCTCAACAAGAAGTTCTGCTGAAATCTGTGATTGTACATTCAGATTGGACATTACTGAAATCATATAGTCAAAAGGCTGCATCATAGCAAGTGAACCACCTGAAGAAGTAAACAAAATATTGTCAAACCCTTTCTCGCAAACAGCATCTGCTATTTTTTCAATCTCTGCTCTCTGAGCATAAATATATTCTCCGTTTTTCAAAATCTGGTTTTCATCAAACTTTACCATCATGATAATTTCCTCCTAAATCTAAATTAAAAAATACCTAAAAGTGCTCCAACAATTCCTACAACCATAAGCACGATCAATATCCATGAAACTTTGACTTTTTTCTGTAAAAGCCCATAAATTCCTAATGTCATTGCAAATGGAACGAGGTTTGGCATAATACCATCTAAGATTTCCTGTACCTTTACTGCTGCATCGCCACTTCCGATAGCTCCAGCAATATTAACCGTTATCATACTCGGTATCATTGCACCAATTACCATAAGTCCAAGTACTGCTGCACCAAATGTCAATTTAGGCATCATACCTGATTCTTCAATTTTATTCAGAAAACTTGTTCCAAATTTATATCCGAATTTTAAGCAAATATATCGAACTGCAAATGCCGGCACGTTGAATATAAGCCAAAATAAAAGTGGTCCTAGGATACTACCTTGCATAGCAAGGGATGTACCTATTCCTGTTGCAATTACTCGAAGTGTTCCCCAGAACATAGAATCTCCAATACCTGCTAATGGTCCCATCAATGCAACCTTTACATTGTTAATAGATGATGTATCGAAATCTTCATTTCTAGCGTTGCTCTCTTCCATTGCTGTTGAAATTCCAAATACCGCCGTTGAAATGTATGGTGTTGTATTAAAAAATTCCATGTGGCGTTTTGCTGCTGCTATCTGATCTTCTTTTTTCTGATAAATCTTTTTAATCGCAGGAAGCATTGCAAAACAATATCCCATATTCTGTTGTCTCTCATAATTCCATGAGTATTCCAAAGATAATGAACGTAAAAAGATTGATCTTAATTCCTTCTTTCCAATTACATTCTTCTGTTCTGCTGTATTAGAAGTCATCATCTTCCACCTCCTGTACTGCTACTTTCTGTGTTCCCTGCATCTGCACAAGGATAACTGCTAAACATCCTGCCATCATTGCAATTCCAAGCATTGGAATCTTAAGGTAAGCAGCTAATGCAAATCCAAGAATAAAATATACCATTGTTTTCTTAGACAAAATCATCTGTGCAAGCAGAGCAATTCCAAGTGCCGGAATAAATCCTGCTGCTGCCACAAGTCCATTCTGAACAAACGCTGGAATCGCTTCAAGAACTCGGTTCATAACTGGTGTTCCAAGATAAAATGCTACTGCACATATAATTCCTCTTGGCAAACTTTTCACCACAAATCCACCTAGTATATGCATTCGCTCCATTCCTTTAAAGTCGCCTTTTTCTATATAGTTATCCGCTTTATGTAAAAAGAATGGAAGTATTCCAAGTGTAAGTACATTGTCAACAACCAAATATAACGTTGCAATTGGGAATGCCAGAGCCAGCGCTACATCTGCACCTTTTCCCGTTGAAATTGCAAATGCAGCACCTAAAATACCACCTGTGATTACGTCTGGTGGAACTGCTGCTCCAAGTGTAATAGAACCAATAAATACCATCTCAAGAGTTGCACCAAGAATGATTCCTGTTTTTAAATCACCCATAACCAATCCAACAAGCATTCCTGTAATGATTGGACGTGATCCTAAGTTTGTTCCAAACATCCACTCAAAGGTAACAAACATGGCAATCAACCCTATTAGAATTGCCTGAACTAACATAATTATTTTCCTCCTCACATGTTCTCTGATACTTTTACTTTCTGTTCACCAGGCACCTGCCTGATTTCAATTTCAATTCCATCGTTTAACAACTCTTTTAACATTTCCTCATCCCGGGCAGTAACTGGAATTGTCTTATAAATTGTCTTAACAATGTCTTCCTTTGGCTTACAACCACCAAGATTGATAGAGCGTATTCCTGCACATCCTTTGGCCAATCGATATGCATCCTCAATACTCTCTACGACGATAAATAATTTATATTTATCTGTAACACCCGCATTTAATGCAGCGATGGAATCTTCAATATTTTTCATAACGAGCTTCACCCCATTTGGCTTAGCCAATTTCATTGTTGTTTTCCGAATGTTATCATTCACAACCGCATCATTTGCAATTAAAATGCAATCTGAATCTAACGATTGTGTCCACGCCATAGCGACCTGACCATGTAATAATCTGTGGTCTACTCTTAATAATTTAATCATTTTACATCCTCCGTATCTTGTTTTAATTGATTTTAAAATTCATCGTCTTCCTCTACTGTATCCTCAGACAATAACTTATTGCATAAAACAATACCTTCACTTGCTTCTGAAATATTAGTTTCCAATTGCTTCTCTGTTAAATTTTCCGTTTCATACCACAAACTAAGAACTAATGGGAGATTCATTCCTGCTATTAACCAATATCCCCCCTCTTGTGCTCTTATCATAAATTCGTTATTGATACTTCCGCCAAATATATCTGTGATAACAACCCACTGGTCTTCTGGATTTCTTTCGTTCATCCACTTTTCTACCATTGCCGGAAGATCCTTAGATTGCTCATCTACATAAGCGCATAGAGTTTCTACATTTTCATTTTGCCCCATTAAAAATTCCGCTGTCTTTTTCATTCCGTTTGCCAAGGGGCCATGACTAGCAATCAATATTTTGTTCATTATCACTCCTCCTACTCTTGTGATATAACATCATATAACATCTCGTTACGATAAGTTTACTACTATGTGCTGTTTCTGTCAATAAAAAAAATAGCACTTCTGCATTTTTTATGCAAAAGCACTAATTTTTATTTTCTAATTTTTATTTTAAAGATAGAATTTTAATCGTTCTGTACAATACACTTGTTTTGATACAAACAATGGTTTCCCTTTTTCATCTTGATGTTTATCTGTAAAAAGCAACAATGCTTCTCCTTTTTTTATATTCAACAAACTTGCTTCCTGAGCATTTGCATATACAACTTCTAATGTACGGATGCTTTTCCCCAGTGTAATTTTATGTTTTTGTAAAATATCATACAACGACTGATTTAAATCTTCTCCTTCCAAAAACGAGAATCCTTTTCCATAATGGTTGGTTTCAATCATTGTAGGAACATCATCTACAAAGCGTAAACGCTTTGTGCATAAAATCGTTGTATCTTCTTCTATATCTAGATATTGTGTGTCTGACATCGTCGGATATATCCATGACACATCTACCACTTTTGTAGTAGCCTGTTTTCCCTCCTGCTGACATGAATGTGTAAATCCAACCGTATCATCTGCCGAATACATAGCTTTCTTAGATGCAATAAATGTCCCTTTTCCTCGAGATCTGATTACGAGACCATCTTCTTCTAACTCGCTGATTGCTGAACGAATGGTTATTCTACTTACAGAATATGCCTCCATTAGTTCAGCCTCTGATGGAAGTTTATCTCCGGGTTCTAATTCACCTTTTTCAATTTTTTCATTTAATAGATTCACTATTTGCTTATACATCGGAATCATACTGTCTGGATTTATGTTGTTATTTTTTTCCATATTACTTCTCCCTCGTCACAATGCATTATGTTACATGATAATACATTATATAACATTTATTATTCAATGTCTATAGTGTCTTCTAAAAATCCATACAATATACTCTTCTCTCCGAAATTATTATAGATAACTACAGTTACATTTTTTTCCAATTCATCGATAACTGATTTCCTTTATTTGACATGAAAAATTTAAAATAATCCCCCAAAAGTACCTGTTTTGTAATATGTAGCGGATTTCCCGTATTCAAATAAACCGTTTCTGTTAATACAAATACCGCATTTGGTTCTGAAAGTCCCATTAAAACAATCTCTTCTTCTGTTGTTATATTGGTTTCAAGCATAATTGAAGTATAACAATTGTCTTCTATCTGTAATCCTGTTTTCTCTGTTATTTTCTCATAAAGCGAACAATTTTCCATATCTATTTTGGAAAGAAATCCATATTTCGAATATGGCAAATATACATGTTCTATCATAACAGGTCTATCATTTACGTGTCGTAGACGTTTCAAATATACAAGCTTTTCCCCATCTTTTAGTTCTAATTTTTTTGTCATCACTGCATTAGCTGAAACCACTTTATTTTCAAGAATCTTTGTATAAGTTTTTATATGATTTTCTTGGCAAAAATATGTAAAGCCTTTGAATGTTGTCAAACTCGAGGAAATTTTAGGTGTACGCACAAACACGCCCTTACCTTGATATTTCACTAAAATTTCTTGTTCAACCAATTCTGCAATTGCATTTCTAATTGTAATTCTACTAACTTCATATTGTTCGCACAATTTTGCTTCACTTGGAATAGATTGTCCTGAACAAAACTCACCTTGTTCTATTCTATTTTTCAAATCTTCTGCCACTTGTTGATACAGTGGTATCGCACTATTTAATTTTATCATTTACGATAGTCCTCTCTTTTTTTATTGACGAGATTCTAAGTATGTCATATGATGTATCTATACAATATATTATATCAGATATTTTTCAAAAGCACGATAATTATTTTAATTCTAAAAAAGAATAAAAAAGAAACCTGTAAAATCATACAATTTCTACAGGTTTCTTTTCTTCACTCTGACTTATTCAATTTCCTCGGACTCCATGCTTAACACGTGACCTTCGTTTTTCATATCATATTTTTCGCAATACTCTTTCAGATACTCAAGATATCGCGGACTATTCGATGGATAAATCTTAGAGTCATGAATATGTGGATCTGAATCTACCTCTCCACTCTTCATCAAGGCTACCATCGCACTAGCACAGTGTGCTGCAATACGGTTAGGCACACTGGCAACTTCCAGTAAACTGAATAGCTCTCATTTCTTCTATAAAGGAATCTGCACTGAAATAATATCCGTCATCTTCCTGAACCAGACAAAGTGCCTGATAACCTGACATCACAATATTAAGTGCGATATCCTGATTGTCCACCAGAAAGATATAGGTCTATGCTGTCCCTTCTGGATTGGTTTCCATATAATGCTTCAAAAACTTCTTGTTCAAACTTATCACTTCCTTTCAGGCAAAGAAAAAGACGCAGGCCACATTTATATGACTCACGCCTTTCTCTACTCATATTTTATAAATCTTTATTTTCTTTGTCTTCTTCTTTCTGTAGATAATAAAATCTCTTCTGAATTTCAATCTCTTCTCGAAGCTGTTCTTCTGATGGAAGGCAAGTTTTATATTTAGATGCAAATAATTGTTCGTGCCCATGCAATATAGAATATTTTGCAATATCTTCGTCTGTATCAGAACATAAAATAATGCCTAATGTTGGATTATCCCCTTCATTTCGCTTCATTTCATCATACATACGAATATACATATCCATCTGTCCCACATCCTGATGTGTGATTTTCGACGTTTTTAAATCAATCAATACAAAACACTTCAAAATGTAATTGTAAAAAACAAGATCAATGTAATAATCTTCTTTTTCAGTTCGAATATGCTGTTGTCTCGCTACAAATGCATATCCTTTCCCCAACTCCATGAGAAATTTTTGAATATGCGTGATAATTCTCTGCTCCAATTCACTTTCTGTAAAGTCTGTATTAGAAGATAGTCCAAGAAATTCTGCTATTACTGGATTTTTGATAAATTCCAGCTTATCAGCCTGATAAGTAGCTGTTAGTTCTTTCATTTCTTTTTCTACAGGTTTTGTATTTTGAGACATGAGCATGCGGTAATAATACTGTGAAGAAATATTCCGTTGCAAAGTCCGAACTGACCATGCTTGCTCCTGTGCCTCTTTTGCATACCATGCTCGTGCCTCTGGTGATGTTTCCTGAAGCAAAATTCTATAATGCGTCCATGACAAGGGACGCCCAGACTTTGGACGCAGTGAGTCCAAAATTTGAGGAAATTCCTGATGAAATTTCACATATTTATAAAGACTACTAAAGTCAAAGCCTTTGCCATATTTTTCTTTTAATTCTGATGATAGCTTTTTCATAGTTTTTTTGCCATAGTCCGCTTTTCCATTTTCATTCAGACACTCTATAGCAATTCGTTTTCCCAACAACCAGTTCCTTTGAACCAGAATTGTATCGACAGCCGCATACGCAATACTTTGTGCACTCTCCACGATTTCACATGTATCAGCAAATAAATCTCCTGTTTCATGGTAAGCAATCATACTTTTATTTAATTTTGGACTCGGTGAATCCAAACTTGTTTTTTCTTCTTCAGAATGTTTTTTTTCCATCAAAGCAACCTCCTTTTCGATAATTGTTGTGACACTGTCGCAACTTTTCCATTTTGAAGTTCCAGATTGATACCTCAAAACGATTTCTTTAAATCTCCAAAATCTATGTTCTTATTTTACTCCAACTCTTTCATTCTGCCTACTACAATTTTATATTCTCATACAATAATGAGGTCGCATTCCACGACCTCATCACATTCATTTAAACATAAATCAATTCTTTCAGAATAATCTCTTCTGCAATCACTCTATGCCGGTTGCCGGCTCTTACCCATGCCATCTGATCTTTCTCCTTATCCGGCAATGGATCTTTTTCTTCCAACTGTTTCAGGATCACTTCTTCCCGTTCTCTGGCTGCCTTGTCTACTTCCAGAAGGTGTTCTCCAATTGTATCCTGTAAAAGCATCACCTGATAGGTTGAATTTCGATGATTTTTCAGATAATCTCTGCGAAGAAAACCATACTTTCCAAGTTGCTCCATCTGCTCACCGGATTTATAGGTGAGATTTGGAATCAGATATCCATTTACTCATCATTTTTTGACCACAAATTTACGACATTTACGACAAATCTGACACAGCTTTACAATACCAGACAAAATGACTGATGCCCCGGAAAGCCTGTAAAACAGGCACTTCTAGGATACACAAGACAGGACAAAAATCGACTTCCATTATCAAGAGGTGAGTGCTAATTTTTTATATTTTTTCTTTCTTGACAATCACTCCCCCTCTCTGTTATGATAATAAAACTGCAATAAGGGAGTAGTTAGCTCTGTACAGAGTCGCTGTGTCAACATATTGATGGTTTTCCATCTGGTACAGCGTTCAATAACGAGACTTATTCACGTGATATTTTTGCGTGGATAGGTCTCTTTTTTATGAAGGAGGAGAAAAAATGAGCTTATTTTCTGTATTTCTGATCGGAATCGGCCTTTCCATGGATGCATGTGCCGTATCCTTTGCAAAAGGAATCTGTCTGAAAAAACAAGTCAAAACTTATGCCTTGAAACTGGGACTCGCCTTTGGATTTTTCCAGGCAATGATGCCGCTGATCGGCTGGTGGGTAGGAACCTATTTTGAGTCCTTTATCACAGCTGTAGATCACTGGATTGCATTTTTCCTGCTTGGTTTTATCGGAGTCAATATGATTCGGGAATCAAAAGAAGCGGAAGCCGAATGTGATACTGATGTGGATTCTATTCCGGCAAAGGATATTCTACTGCTTGCAGTTGCAACCAGCATTGATGCTCTCGCAATAGGTATCAGTTTTGCATTCCTAAACGTAGACATCATTCCCGCCGTCTGTCTCATCGGCATCACCACATTTATCATCAGCTGCATCGCGGTTTTCCTGGGAAATAAAATCGGTGGAAAACTTGGAAAATATGCTGAGATCACCGGTGGTGTCATACTGATCCTCATCGGTCTGAAAATTCTGATCGAGCATTTATTTGGATTGTAATATAGAAAAAACCGGAAAGAATTTCCATACACTGGAATTCCTTCCGGTTCTTTTTATATGCAGTCAACTGCTACAGCAGCCCGGCAATCTGATAAACAACGAATGCAACAACCCATGCGATCAGGCACTGTCCGAATACCATTGCTGCTGCCCATTTTCCGCCCAGCTCCCGTTTCACAGATGCGATTGCTGCAACACATGGCGTATAAAGTAGGCAGAACACGAGAAGTGCTGCTGCCCCGGCAACTGTAAGTGTGCCCTGAAGTGCTGCGCTGCTTCCGAACAAAACAGTCAGGGATGACACAACGCTTTCCTTTGCCATAAATCCAGAAATCAATGCTGTCACAATTCTCCAGTCTCCAAATCCTACCGGCAGGAAGATCGGTGCAAGTACACCCGCCACCAGTGCCAGAATACTGTTCTGGGAATCAGAAACCATGTTCAATCCCATATCAAAGTTCTGCAAGAACCAGATTACGATCGTTGCAATGAAAATAACCGTAAACGCTCTCTGTAAAAAGTCTTTTGCTTTGTCCCATAACAGATGTCCGACATTCTTGGCTCCTGGCAGACGATAGTTCGGCAACTCCATCACAAACGGAACCGCTTCCCCTTTGAATGCCGTTTTCTTAAAGATCAGTGCCATTAAAATTCCCATCACAATTCCAAATACATAAAGTCCAATCATCACAAGCGCTCCCCTCTTCGGGAAAAATGCCGCAGTGAAAAATGCGTAAATCGGCAGCTTCGCCGTACAGCTCATGAACGGAGTCAGAAGAATTGTCATCTTTCGGTCTCTCTCAGACGGCAGCGTCCGGCTTGCCATCACACCAGGAACTGTACATCCGAATCCAACCAGCATCGGAACAATGCTTCGTCCGGAGAGTCCCAGTTTTCGGAGAAGTTTATCCATGATAAAAGCTACTCTTGCCATATATCCACTGTCTTCCAGAAGCGACAGAAAGAAAAACAGTGTCACAATGATCGGCAGAAAACTTAAAACACCGCCGACTCCGCTGAAAATTCCATCAATCACCAGCGAATGTACCACACTGTTTACATGCGCTGCTGTCATTGCATGGTCCACGACATCCGTTAGTGCCGTGATTCCAGACTCCAGAAGCCCCTGCAAAAATGCTCCGATTACATTGAAAGTAAGCCAGAATACAACTGCCATAATTCCAACAAATGCAGGAATTCCGGTATATTTTCCAGTCAGGAACCGATCGATTTTCCGACTTCTGAGATGTTCTCTGCTCTCTTTCGGCTTGATCACTGACTCACTGCAGACATCTTCAATGTAAGCAAACCTCATCTGTGCAATTGCGGCTGCACGGTCCAGTCCGGTTTCCTCCTCCGTCTGTCGGGAAATATCCTCCAGAAGGTTTTTCTCATTTTCTGTCAGATTCAGCTGCTCTAATATTTTTTCATCACCTTCCATGATCTTGCTTGCCGCAAACCGAACCGGTATCTCTGCTTTTTCAGCATGATCCTCGATCAGATGCATTACTGCATGAATTCCTCTGTGAACCCCTTCCTCTTTTCGGCAGAAATCTGTTTCCAGTGGTTTTTCCTGATATTTTGCTACATGGATGGCATGCTGGATCAACTCCTCAATTCCTTCTGCCTTTGCCGCAGAAATCGGAATGACCGGCACTCCCAGGGCCTCCTCCATTTCATTAACCAGAACGGAACCTCCGTTTTCACGCAGTTCATCCATCATATTCAATGCAACAACCATCGGAAAACCAAGCTCTAACAGCTGCATGGTAAGATACAGATTTCGCTCAATATTTGTTGCATCCACAATATTGATGATCCCTTTCGGTTTCTCACGAATGACAAACTCTCTCGTCACGATTTCCTCACTGCTGTAAGGAGACATCGAATAAATCCCCGGTAGATCTGTGATCAGTGTATTATTATGGCCTTTGATCACTCCATCTTTTCTGTCTACTGTAACTCCCGGAAAGTTACCCACATGCTGTTTGGAACCGGTCAACTGGTTAAACAATGTCGTCTTTCCACAATTCTGATTTCCCACAAGAGCAAACGTCAGTGTCTCCCCTTCAGGCAGCGGAGTCTCCTCTTTCCGGTTATGAAACTTTCCGCCTTCCCCGTATCCCGGATGCAGTTTCTCCTGTTTTTCTACTTTTTTTCTGATATTCTTTGGTTTGTGTTCTTTACTGATTTCAATGTTTTTTGCATCTTTCAGGCGAATCGTCAGCTCGTAGCCATGAAGCCGCAGCTCAATTGGATCTCCCATCGGTGCATATTGTACAACCGTCACTTCTGTGCCTTGTATCAATCCCATATCCAGAAAATGTTGGCGCAGAGCGCCCTCTCCCCCAACCGAAAGAATGGTGGCAGTACTTCCTATTTGTAATTCATTTAATTTCATGTCTTTTCCTCTTTCTCATTCGTTTGAGCTTTCTTACTACTCTACCATACACTGATGTTTTTATAAAATCAACTGTTTGGGCACAAAAATACCGACAGATTACTCCGCCGGCCTTCTATTATTTTAAGATTGCTTCTACATCTCCTGCAATCTGCTCTGCATTCAGATGATTTTTCTCCAATACTTCCTGCACGTCATATCGGTCAAGGAACTCTTTCTTCAATCCAACGTTTAACACTTTCATATCAGAAGCGCCGTAATAACGGGCAATTTTTTCACCAAAACCTCCGTCTAAAATTCCATCCTCCAGGGTCACTACGATTTCATGATCTTTCTTCAGATCATCAAGAAGTGCTTCATCCAGACCTGTGATGTAGTATGGATTCACCAGTGTCGGCTGCACACCTGTTTTCTCTGCGATCAGTTCTGCTGCTTTCTCTCCCAGTGAATAGAATGCACCGAGTCCGATCACTGCAACCTTGCTTCCTTTCTGTATTACTTCATAAGTATTCAGTTTGCCGAAATCCTTAGTCACTGTTTTTCCATCCGAAATCAGCTCACCGCCCGGTACTTTTATTGCAACCGGATAAGAATTCTGCTCCACACTCCAATCAAGCATGGCAAGATATTCTTCTTTTGTCGTCGGTGCCAGATAAACAAGGTTCGGAATATTTGCCATCATCGGAATATCCTGAAATCCCAGATGTGTGACATCATTCATTCCATAAACAGAACCCCAGAATGTCACAATCGTTGCCGGACTGTTGTTGATACACAGATCCTGTGCAATCTGGTCAAATGTCCGCTGTACAAAAGTACTGTACACGCCGTAAACAGGCTTTCCTCCATTTGCCGCAATACCGGATGCCAGAGCAACCGCTGTCTCTTCTGCAATTCCCACATCAATAAACTGGCGTCCGGCTTCTTTTCGCTTATCTTCTGTAAATCCCATAACTGCAGGCGTTCCGGATGTGATGGCAACCACACGGGAATCTTCTTTCATCTTTTTCAAAAGATAATCTCTCGTAATACCGGCGTAGTCCTCCGTATTTGAAGTATAAAGAGGTTTTCCCGTCTCAAGATCAAACGGACCGCTGAAATGCCACTGTTCTTTATTTTGCTCTGCCGGCTCATAACCTTTTCCTTTCAGCGTATTGATATGAACCACAACCGGCTGACTGCTGTTTTTTACTTTCTGAAATGCCTCCACCAGCGCTTTTGTATCGTTTCCCTGGTTTACATAAATATAATCAAGCCCCATCGCTTTGAACAGGTTACATGGAGCTGTTCCGTTTGTTTCCCGCAGCAGCTTCAAATTCTGATACAATCCTCCATGATTCTCTGCGATGGACATATCATTGTCATTCACTACAATAATTAGATTTCCACCCAATTCTGCGGCGTAGTCAATTCCCTCCAGTGCTTCTCCGCCGCTTAAAGAACCGTCTCCGATCACTGCGATTACATTTCCGTCTTCCCCTTTCAGATCTCTTGCTTTTGCAAGTCCACAGGCAAGACTGACAGAAGTAGATGTATGACCGATTGTAAAGAAATCATGCTCACTCTCATGCGGATTTGTATAACCGGATACATCATCGTAATGCTCTTCATAAAGATATGCATCTTTTCTTCCTGTCAGCATTTTGTGCGGATAACTCTGATGGGAAACGTCATATACAATTTTATCTTTTGGAGATTCAAATACATAATGCATGGCAATGGTCGCTTCCACCATTCCGAAATTTGGTCCGAAATGTCCGCCATGCCGGCTTGCCCGGGTCAAAAGTGCATGGCGCATCTCTTCTGCCAGTGCCGGAAGCTCCTCGATCGTCAGTTTTTTTACATCTTCAGGGCTGTTGATTGTTTCAATATACATTAATATCCACTCCTCTTTTTCTTATCAATTCTTACTGTTTTTCTCCTTTGTGAGGATTGATGATACTATATCACCTGGAGTTAACTCCAAGTCAAGAGCGAGTTTAAATATTTTTTTATTTTCTTTTCACCAGACACGAATGGCACTTTTTTCATAAATGTAATCAAACATACTGGTAATAAAAACGAAGATGTTTCACGTGAAACATCTTCATCTCCATTTTATTCCTTTATTTTTTCAAACCTGTACTGCTGCTTAATATCCGGATATTTTTCATGATCCACTTCACTCATAAACATTCCATATGGTCTTGCACAGATTTTAAACGGAGAATACAACCCCTGATAAATCACCAGTTTTTCTCCTGTCTCTGTATGCTGCGCAAATGCAAGCACTTTATATAAATATTCTGAAGTTTCCCCTGACACCCATTCTCTCTTAAAATGCTGTACAATATCTCCCACTCGGATGTCTCTCGGAATCACCTCTTCTTGCTTTAACTCAGGCTCTGTATCCAATTCTACATATTCCTCTTTATCCAGAGAAACAGGCGCACCTGATTTTCCCATAATATGGACGCCTCCATACCAGGTGCCTGTAATCTCAAACAGATCCCCCACCTGATATTCTGAAGTATATTCATCGTTCTTTTTTACAATTCTTATTCTGCTCATTCTGATTATCCCTTATTCTATTTTCTTCTTTCAATCACATCACTGATTGCATCAATTCCTAAAAGTATCTGACTGACCAGAATCAGCGCAAATAAAATTTTCACCACTTTTTTTCCTGTCTCGTCTTCTCTTTCTGCACAGTCTTTTGCAATTCTTCCGACAATCCCCAGTAATCCAATCAGAGAAATCCTCTGCGCTGTTCTGTTTAACGATTTGTTCTGATAATAAATTTCCTGCAATAATTCATGATTGTTCATACTCATGTTCTCCTCTCCTTATAATCCGTCTCTGTAAATATGATTGATTGTTGCCTGAGCATGTTCCAGCTCCTTTTTCTGCATGACGGCATCTCGATCACTGAAAATTGCCAGCATCTCATCCACCACATCTTCCGCTCTCGGATTTGATGTTCTGTAAAGATACCCCAGCATACGAGTTGCCGTATAATCTGTCCTGATTTGATTATATGCAATTTCTCTGCAAAAGTCATCAGGATAATCCTTCTCCTTCAAAGCTCTGTACAATTCATCATTTCTTGCTTTTTCCATATTTATTGCCGCCCGTTCTTTCTAAAATACTGTTTTTCAAATTCTTCTTCCGATAATGGCTTATTCAAAAAGTATCCTTGAATGACATCACAACACATCTCTTTTAATACGCCAAGCTGCTTTTGGGTTTCAACACCTTTGTTTCATCCCTTTTTGCATCACTTCCCAACAAAGCTTACCTTCCGGATACTCAACCTGAAATGTCTTTTTACAACACTCATTCATATATACACTCTTATTTGCCTCAACATCTATGATACGAATGTTCGAATTTATTCCATTTAAAATTTTATAAAAAAATTGTGAATCTGAATTATCTTTCACCGCAATACTCCTTTTAACAGCAAATAATTCTCTCCCATATTCTACATCATATTGACTGGAAAAATCTACTCAAAAAATCCTGTTCCAAATGGAATTATTACTCCACTTCCAACAGGATTTTGATTCAATCATTTAAATATTTCTTACTTTTTGGATGATTGTACGATAATCTTCATTTTTTTCAAATAAAATCTGTTTGCCCAGTACAAAGCCTTCTACCCCTTTTTTCCAGAGACGCTCCAGAATCTCCCAGGTCACACCGCCGTCGATCACAATATGGAATTTATACCGCTGACGCAATTTCAAAAGTTGCTCAATTTTAGGTTCTACAAAATGAAGATAGTCTCTTCCCGCAAATCCGGGATTTACGGTCATGACCAGCACGTAATCTACTAACGACAACAATTCCTGAATACTGTCAAGTGAAATTCCGGGATTGATCACGATCCCAGGAGCCTTTCCAAGTTTACGGATTCTGCAGAGTGTCTCTGTTGGAATTGTTTCAGAATCCGGATGGATATAAATAATATCTGCTCCGAACTCTGCATATCGTTCTATATAACGTCCGGGATTATACATCATCATATGAACATCCAGCTTCAAAGAAGTGTTTTTACGTATTGTTTCAATATCCTGAAAACTCATCCCGAAATTAGGCACATAATGGCCATCCATTACATCTATATGTAAAATATCCGCTCCACTCACATCAAGTCTCATAATCTCATATTTCAGATAATCCATCGAAAGATTCAAAAGCGACGGGCATAATAATTTTTCCATAACGCCTCTCTCCCTACTGAATAAGTCCTGCAGCAGTTGGTAATGTCATAGAAATCGCAGGAATATATGTGGTCAGCAACAGTACGATCAAAATCACACCAAAATAGGGCAGTAATTCTTTAAACACCTGCTCAATTTTTACATTTCCGACCTTCGCTCCTGTAAACAAGATAGAGCCAACCGGAGGCGTAATTGTTCCAATACAAAGGTTCAGCGTGACCATAATACCAAACTGTACCGGATGCATCCCGAACGTCTGACAAATTGGCAGGAAAATCGGTGTAAAAATCAAAACAGCCGGAGTCGGATCCATAAAGGTTCCTACGATCAACAAAATAATATTCATTAAAATCAAAATCACATATCTGTTTTCTGTAATAGAAAGCATTCCATTTGCGATCAGATCCGGCAAACCTGTAAATGCCATAACCCATGACATAATAGAGGATAATCCAATCATAAACGTAATAATACCCGTCATTTTTGCAGGAATTCGCCGTTCTGCAACATATCCACATTTCTTTGCTTTAACCCCTGCAAGGAACATCACGAGTAATCCCCACAGAATTCCCGGCACATATCCTCCCGTAAACAAGGCAGCAACTGATACACTTCCTGCAATTGTCGAATAAACAATCATCAGATTGGACGGTGGAATCAGCATTCCCGTCGGTGCAGAAGCAATATTTACACCGGCACTGTAAACCGGATCATATCCTTCCTTTTTTTCCATCGGTCCGATCGTACCACCCATTGCAGCAGCCGCTGCTGCACCGGAACCTGAAATTGCACCAAATAACATGTTTGCTACTACATTATAAGACTGCGCCAGTGCCCCCGGCATACGTCCGGCAACAACCTTGGCAACATTAACAATTCGCTCTGCAATTCCACCGTTATTCATAATATTTCCTGCAAGAATAAAAAACGGAATTGCAATCAGTGAAAATGAATTGGCTCCGGCAAACAATCTCTGCGCAGATGTCGCAAATGAAATATTTGCATCGAGCATACACAACATAGCCAGCGCGGATGACAATCCTACCGCTACACTGATTGACACACCGATCGCTAGCATAATCACCAAAAGCACAACCATAACAATTGCTGTTTGATGTGTGACTTTATGAAATGAGTATTCAATGATTCGGGAAATGAAGTGTTCCCAGATAAACAGGTACAACAACATTCCTGTTCTCAGTAACTAAAATTTTGAAAAGATAGAAGAAAATAAAAAATTGCTTGAGAAAGTAAGACAAAAATGGTATATTAATAAGTGTGTTCCCTTAGTAAAATGGATATTACGGATCCCTCCTAAGGATCAAGTGCAGGTTCGATTCCTGCAGGGAACGTTTTCAAAACGAGGACAGCAGCTTTCTTTATTCAGCCACTGTCCTCGTTTTATTTTTCTATTTCTCTTTTCTTCTTACAAAAACAACTACACCTGTCACCGCAATACAAACAACGCAAAAAATCACATACGATTTTGAATATTTAAAAATTCACATATCCCTGCAGCCAGATCTCACCTTTAAATCGTCTTCCAATCTCTGGCTCTCCCAGAACCTCTTTCTTCGGAACACAAACATCGAACTCCAGTTCATTGACATCCAGTTTCATCTGATAAAGCCGTTCTCCGGTCAATGTATTCTCCCTCTCTCTGATCGCCAGAATCTCTCCCATAATTGAATACAGATCACATTCCACCCCATAAGGCATAAAGTAACTGTCCACAATGGAATATACATCCTCTGTGGCCAATCTACGAGAAACTTTTGAGTAGATATCCATATCTTCCAGAGTCAACGTTTCAATTGCTCCCTGATCTCCATTACGGGCAGCACTCAAAAGTTGCTTTCGTGTTTTTGCTTCCTCTCTTGCGAAACGCATCTGTGTCTCGCTTTTTCTTACAGGCAGCAGGATTCTCCCGGACAGAGCAAGACCGGAAAAAGTGACACCGTTTGGAGCTCCTGTCATCGTACCCAGCTGACGCTCTTTCATATATTCTACGCCATTTTGCATTGTAAAAATCAGACTGATCCCCACTTTTGCATCTTCACAGATTCCTACGTACTGTTCGCGCTCGATTCGTTTTTCAATGGAAACATCTGCATATGTTGTAACACCACTTCCCTGAAAATACGGGAAATAGTATTCCATATCAAACTGGTCATGATTATCCAGTTCTCCACACAATGTAATCCCCACATCCTGACCGTATTCCTTTTGAAATTCACAGTAGTCTGCTTCTTCATTATAGGAAACGGTCATCTGATGGGTAAAGGTTTCTCTTGTCTGCTCCAATATTTCTTTTAGCTCTGCTTTTTTCTTGATGGGACCAAACCCAATTGCTTTCAAATACTGATGCATATTACTCCTTATTTTTTCGGTTCGATCACTGCATTTCCACCCATATATGGACGTAACGCTTCCGGAATCTTCACAGATCCATCTGCCTGCAGATTGTTCTCCAGGAACGCGATCAGCATTCTTGGTGGTGCAACAACTGTATTATTCAGTGTATGTGCAAAATATTTTCCGTCTGCACCTTTTACACGGATACCAAGTCTTCTGGCCTGTGCATCTCCCAGATTTGAGCAGCTTCCTACTTCAAAGTATTTCTGCTGTCTTGGAGACCATGCCTCCACATCCACAGACTTCACTTTCAGATCCGCAAGATCTCCGGAACAGCATTCCAGTGTGCGAACCGGAATATCCATAGAACGGAATAAATCCACTGTGTTCTTCCACAATTTTTCATACCAGTCCATGCTCTCTTCCGGTTTACATACAACGATCATTTCCTGTTTTTCGAACTGGTGAATACGATATACACCACGTTCCTCAATTCCGTGTGCCCCTTTTTCTTTTCTGAAGCATGGAGAATAACTTGTCAGTGTCTGTGGCAGCTGCTCTTCCGGAAGAAGTGTATCGATAAATTTACCGATCATAGAGTGCTCACTTGTTCCGATCAGATAGAGATCTTCTCCTTCAATCTTATACATCATTGCATCCATTTCTGCAAAGCTCATAACACCTGTCACAACATTGCTGCGGATCATAAACGGAGGAATACAGTAAGTAAATCCTCTGTTGATCATGAAATCTCTTGCATAGGAAATAACTGCAGAATGCAATCTCGCAATATCTCCCATCAGATAATAAAATCCGTTTCCTGCCACTTTTCTTGCACTATCCAGATCGATTCCATTGAATCTTTCCATAATTTCTGTGTGATATGGAACTTCAAAATCAGGAATAACCGGCTCACCAAAGCGCTCCAGTTCCACATTTTCACTGTCATCTTTTCCAATCGGAACAGATGGATCAATGATATTTGGAATTGTCATCATGATTTTTTTAATTTTTTCTTCTACTTCTTTTTCTTCTGCAGAAAGTGCTTCCATCTTATCTGCACTCTCTGTTACTTTTCTTTTCAGCTCTTCTGCCTCTTCTTTTTTGCCCTGAGCCATCATTGCACCAATCTGTTTTGATGTTTTGTTTTTCTCAGCTCTAAGTGCTTCTACTTCACCTTTAATTTCACGATTTTTCTGATCCAGTTCCAATACCTCATCTACCAGTGGTAACTTAGAATCCTGAAATTTGTTTTTAATATTCTGTTTTACAACTTCCGGATTTGATCTTACAAATTTGATATCTAACATAATTTTCCTCCTCATACAGTGTATATCACTGCTTCATTGCTTTTTTCAAAGACTCTCTTTCTTCTTCTCCGAGTTCCATATAGCTTTCGCCTTTTACAATTTCCTTTATATAGGTATAACACCCTTCTCGGCTGTGCATCGCATTAAACACCCAGCCATTATTATTTTCATCTAACATCGTCAGAACAAAACTGAGATTTCCTCCCATTTCCTGAAATGCATCATAACGTACAATTCCTATTTTCTGATAATGTGTTTTCATTCTTTTGTAAATTGTATCAATATCTCTTGTATTCTGTTTTACTGCGCGTTCCAGTTTTTCTACTGTTTTAAACTGCTCCAGAAATCCTTTTTCCAGAGATTTACCATCTTTTCCGCGCATAAAAATCTGATATTTTGCCTGCATACGCTTATGTTTCATTTGCAGATTGATCACAATCCCAATGAAAACCACCTGCATGATCAACAAAACAATTACCAGATACAGTAATACTTCTGTTGCCATTCTCATGTCTCCTTCTTATATCTGCGGGACACCTCTTAGCTTTGAATGGACATGATCAAGTCGAATATTCGCTCCAATTCTTCCTCTGAATAATATTCGATTTCAATTTTCCCCTTACCATTCGATTTTGGATTTACATTTACCTTTGTCCCCATGATTCCCTTCATTTTTTCTTCCAGGTTTTCATAGATAAATGTATGCTCAATTTTTTCTTTTTTTGCAGTCTTCTTGGGATTTTTCAATATTTTAATCAGCTTCTCAGTCTCCCTCACACTGAGCTTCTCATCAAATATTTTGTTTGCAATTGTGTACTGTTGTTCTTCGTCTTCCAATGCAAGTAACGCTCTGGCATGTCCGGTTGAGATCATATCATCAATCACCATCTGCTGAACCTTACTGTTAAGTTTTAAAAGACGCATTGAGTTTGTCACTGCCGTTCTGCTCTTCGATACACGTTCTGCAATCTCATCCTGTTTTAGATGAAACTCTTTCAATAATCGCTTGTATGCAATTGCTTCTTCAATTGGATTCAGATTTTCTCTCTGAATATTTTCAATCAAAGAAATCTCCACAACTTCCTGCTCCGTATATTCACGAACCAGTACCGGTACTTCTTTTAATCCGGCAAGCTTTGCCGCTCTCCATCTTCTTTCTCCTGCAATGATTTCATAATAATCATTTTTCTTTTGTACCAAAAGTGGCTGAAGTACGCCAAACTGTTTGATAGAATCTGCCAGCTCAAGAAGGGCATCTTCATCAAAATCTTTTCTCGGCTGTTCACTATTTGGTTCTACCTGAGTAATCTTTACTATAGTCTCCCCGGATTTTTCCACTTTTACTTTTTCTTTTTGAGTTTTATTAGCCTGTTTTTCTGTTGTCTTCACTGTCTTGTTTGGAATCAGACTGTCTAACCCCTTTCCAAGTCCATTTCTTTTCACTGCCATTTTATTCTTCTCCTTTATTGATCACTTCTTCAGCCAATAACAAATAACTTTCTGCTCCTGAAGATTTTGGGTCATATAAATTTATTGGCATACCATAACTTGGCGCCTCTGCCAGCCGGACATTTCTTGGAATAATCGTTTTGTAGATGTTTTGATTTAAATTGTCTTTTACATTTTCTACAACCTGGAGTGAGAGGTTCGTTCTGGCATCATACATTGTGAATACAACACCTTCTATTTCTAATTTTGGATTTAATCTCTCCTGAACAAGCTCTATTGTGTGAATCAACTGGCTTAATCCTTCCAATGCATAATACTCACACTGAATCGGGACAAGTACTGAATTTGCTGTGGTCATTGCGTTGATCGTCAGCATACTCAATGCCGGTGGACAATCTATGATAATATAATCATATCTATCCTTCACTTTTTCAACTTCATCTTTAATAATGTATTCTTTATTATCAACACCAATCAATTCAATTTCTGCTGCCGACAAATTAACATTAGACGGAAGTACATCCAGGTTTTCATAGACTTCTTTGCAAATACATTTTTCAATCCCAACATTGCCAATAATTAAATCATATACTGTATTTTCAACTTCATCTTTATTTACACTCAATCCACTTGTCATATTTCCCTGTGGATCCATATCAAGCGCCAGAACTTTTTGTCCAAGACTTGCAAGTGAAGCTGATAAATTGATAGCTGTTGTAGTTTTACCTACTCCACCTTTTTGATTTGCAATCGCTATAATTCTTCCCATATTCGTACTCCTTTCATTGAACACGTTCTTATTATATCACCTTTTACTTTTATTATCTATACAATGTTTCACGTGAAACATTGTGATTTTTATGAAATGTTACTGTTTACACTAGATATTCGTATTCAATGCTTTCTCTCTACTTTTTAAAATGTTTCACGTGAAACATTTTTGACTATAATTATTATAATCTTTTTATGATCCAGCATACATTTGCCATTCCATTCATTTTTTTGCCAAGTTTGTGCAAATAGCTATTTCCAGCACAATTTCTTCTTCATTTCTCGCATAGATGTCATTTGCAAAACATATTTCATGACCTCCATGATCAAACAAATAATATTCACAATTACCGATATGCTCTTGCAATGCGAGAACATATCGAGTTGTATTACCAGCAAATACAATTGAATTATCTATATATACCATGACATATAAATATTGATATTGTATCACTGGTGTAACATGTTTAATAAGATTAACCTGATCTTTTTGTTTCTGTGTGAAATTTGGGGTTTTAAAAATAAATTCTTTCATAAGTTTTCCATCCAGATTGTCCGGACGATTTAACATAAATATTTTATCTGAATTAAGCAATGGATATCCTAAAACAATCCCTGAAACTTTCAGTTCATCCTTTTTAGGATAAAAACTAAGTTGATTAACAAATTTTTCTGTATTCCAAAAAACACCATATGAAGCATACAGATGACCACCTGCACTAAATCCCATGAGAAATAGCTGAGAAATATTTAAATGAAACTCTTATCTGTATCTAATTCAGCTTCCCTTTCCTCTATTAAACTATTTCCCATTGTATCATAAAAACTACTTTTCAGATAGATTTTTCATTAACCCAAAATGTTTCACGTGAAACATTGGCTATTTACTGTTTGTATCACAGAATTTTTGAAATTTTCTTTATTTGACATCTCTCCTGTAGTATAATAAAAAGGTATAACTGGAATTATAAAGGAGGGTATCATTTTGAACTGGAAGAAAAATTTAAAAACTTGTACGATCCTGACAGGATTAACCGTTGCTTCTATGCATATCGTTAATCGTTTCGTTTACTATATGTCTACAATAGATGAAATGCTGTCTGATAAAAATGCAGAATATTATGACTGGCGTTTTGGACGCATTTGCTACCACAAAACAGGAAGTGGATCTCCTCTTCTCCTGATTCATGATCTAAACGTCTGCAGTTCTTCCTATGAATGGAACCAGATTGTAAATCAATTATCTCAAACGAATACTGTATACACAATTGATTTATTAGGCTGTGGACGCTCGGACAAACCCTATTTGACTTATACAAATTATCTTTATGTCCAGTTAATCACTGATTTTATTAAACATATCATTGGTGAAAAAACTGATATTATCGCAATGGGGGAATCCGGTTCTTTTGTCTTAATGGCATGTGCTAATGATCACGCAATTATCGACAAAGTTCTTTTAGTTAATCCTGGTGATTTGATTGAACTTTCAAAAATACCGACAAAGCGTACAAAGTTAAAGCAGCATTGTATTAACATGCCTGTTGTAGGAACATTCCTTTACAATTTACGCTTTAATAAACGAACCATCGAAAAAGATTTACACTTAAACGGATACTATGATTTCAAGAAAATTGATACAGATACAGTAAAAACCTTTTTTGAGGCTGCACATACAGACAATACTGCCGGAAAATATCTGTATTCCAGCATTAAATCTCGCTTTACAAATGCAAATGTAATGTATTCTTTAAATCGAATTAACAACAGCGTGTTTATTATTGTAGGGAATGCAAATCCAGAATATGCGCTAATTGCAAGCCAATATCAAAATTATATGCCTTCTATTGAAATTCAAGAAATTAATCATACCAAACGTTTTCCACATTTGGAAGACCCTGAAACATTTTTAGAACAGGTTGAAATTTTATTTGATATGAACAACGGAGAAGAGTTATCCGCAAAATAATGTGGATAACTCTTCTTTTTTGGTGGATAACCTGTGAATAACGTAAAAAAAGGATGTAAACTTTTAAATTGTTGTACAATTAAAATACTTTACATCCTTTTTGTTTACTTCTTGATTTTTAAAGAATAATTTTTTTATTTCTCTCTTATTTTATGACAGTGGTTCTTTCGCTGGAAGTCCTGCTTTTCTCGGGTATTTTTTTCGTGTCTCAGAAATCTTTTTTATTTTCACAAAAGAACGTCCAATCTCTGTATCCGGCAGCTGAAACTTTACTGTTTTCTCAATTTTTCCACCAAGAAGAGACACTGCTTTTTCCGACTGTTTCAATTCGTCTTCAACAGTTCCTGACTTATAGGATACGAACATCCCTCCTACTCGTATATATGGGATGCAGTATTCACTCAAGGTTGACAGATTTGCCACTGCACGGGACACACACAGGTCAAATTGTTCTCTGTATGCTGTCTGCTTTGCAAAATCTTCTGCTCTTCCATGAAGCGTTTCCACATCTTCGAGCCCTAATTTTTCTACTACGGCATCTAAAAAATTAATTCTTTTTTTCAGAGAATCCAACAATACGACTTTCAGATGAGGAAAGGCAATCTTTAACGGCAGTCCCGGAAATCCCGCTCCGGTTCCGATGTCAATCACAGAATTTACCTGATTCATATCCACTGTTTTTACAATTGCAAGGCTGTCCACAAAATGTTTCTCATTTACTTCATCATACTCGGTGATCCCTGTCAGGTTCATCACCTTATTCCACTCCACCAGAAACTCATAATATTGATGAAACTGCTCTTTCTGGCGTTCTGTCAGCCGGATATCCAGCTGGCTTAATTGCTGTTCAAATTTATTTTCCATACACTCTCCTGTTCTCTCATCTGCTCTCCAGATACACCAGCAGAACCGAAATATCTGCCGGAGATACTCCGGATATCCGGGATGCCTGTCCGATGGATGCCGGCCGGATCTGTGACAATTTCTGCTTTGCTTCCAATCGCAGGCTCTGTACTTCTTCATAGTTGATATCTGCAGGAATCCTCTTTTTCTCCAGCTTTTTAAACTGCTCTACCTGCTTTTTCTGCCGTTTGATATAACCTTCATACTTAATGTTAATATTCACCTGCTCTGCAACGTCGTATTTAAGCTCTGGACGCATTTTATCCACTGAGGCAAGGATTTCATAGCTAAGCTCCGGACGACGGATCAGATCAGCCAGAGACGCGCCTGAAACAAGCGGTGTACTTCCGCAGGACTCCAGAAGCTCTTGTACTTCTTTGGTCGTTCCCACATGCACACTTTCCACACGCTCGATCTCTTTTTGAATCTGCTCTTCTTTTTTCAGCAGGTTCTGATAGCGCTCCTCCTCGATCAGCCCGACTTCATATCCGGTCTTTGTCAGTCTGAGATCTGCATTATCCTGTCTTAAAAGCAAACGGTATTCTGCTCTGGAAGTCATCATTCGATACGGCTCATGACTCTCTTTTGTGACCAGATCATCAATCAGAACTCCGATATATCCCTCGGAACGGTCAATGATGATCCCTTCCTTGCCCTGCAGCTTTCTCGCCGCATTAATACCCGCTACAAGCCCCTGCGCTGCTGCCTCCTCATACCCGGAGCTTCCGTTAAACTGCCCGCCGCTGAACAGCCCTTCGACATTTTTAAACTCCAGTGTACTCTTTAACTGTCTCGCATCAATACAATCATATTCGATGGCATACGCATTTCTTACGATCTTTGCATGTTCAAGCCCCGGCACGCTGCGGTACATCGCATACTGAACATCTTCCGGAAGAGAGCTTGACATCCCTCCCACATACATTTCGTTGGTGTCCAGTCCTTCCGGCTCAATAAACACCTGGTGCCGGTTCTTATCTGCAAATTTTACCACCTTGTCCTCGATCGACGGACAATATCTCGGTCCTGTTCCCTCGATCATTCCTGAAAACAACGGAGAACGGTCCAGATTTTCTCTGATAATTTCATGGGTCTTTTCATTCGTATAAGTCAGCCAGCAGGAAACCTGATCGATCTGGATGTCCTCAGGGTCTGTTGTAAAGGAAAACGGTACAATCCGCTCGTCTCCTTTCTGCTCTTCCATTTTGCTGAAATCAATACTTCTCTTGTCAATACGCGCCGGCGTTCCTGTCTTAAACCGATACATTTCGATTCCAAGTTCTTTCAGACTGTCTGTCAGATAATTTGCCGGCTGCAGTCCGTTTGGCCCGGTCTGCATGCTGACGTCTCCGTAAATACATCTCGCCTTTAAATAGGTTCCGGTGCACAATACGACCGCTCTGCAGCGATATGTGGCACCGGAATAAGTTCTGACTCCTGTAATGATTTTTTTTCCGTCAGCCCCATCCTCAGCAAGAATCTCTGTCACTTCCATCTGCTTGATTTCCAGATTCTCCTGGTCCTCAAGCACCTTTCGCATCGTTTTACTGTAATTTGCCTTGTCCGCCTGCGCACGCAGAGAGTGCACAGCCGGTCCTTTGGAACTGTTCAGCATCTTAGACTGGATAAAAGTCCGGTCGATCACCTTTCCCATCTCACCGCCCAACGCGTCCACTTCTTTGACAAGGTGTCCTTTGGAACTGCCCCCGATATTCGGATTACACGGCATCAGCGCAATACTGTCCACACTTACTGTAAACATCAGTGTCTGAAATCCCATCCTCGCACACGCAAGCGCTGCTTCACATCCGGCATGCCCTGCCCCTACGATCACCACATCATATTCATCTTTATTTTCCCATACAGAATTTGCTGAATATTTCATTGACCAAATCTTCTCCTATCGTTTCTCCTGTAATACTTCCGAGTGATTCATATGCATCCATTAGATCGATGGAATAAAAATCCTCCGGCATCTCATTTTCAATACTTTCAATCACTTTATGCAGACTTTCTCTCGCAGACTGAAGTGCTGCTTTCTGTCTGATATTTGTAATGTATATTTCATCATTAAAGGACAGACTGCCCTTTAAAAACATTTTTTCCAGTGTCTTTTCTAACTCCTGGATTCCCAGTTCTTCCTTTGCTGATATCTCGATCATCGGAATCTCTCGTCCCGGAAGCTGTTCTGCCAGCATCTCTTTCGACACGACAGTCTTCAGATCAGTTTTATTTAACAAGATAATCGCCTTTTTATCAAGTACCAGATTCAGGATTTTCTGGTCGTTTTCATCCAATGACCGTGACGCATCCACCACATAGATAACCAGATCAGCACTCTTTGCATACTCTTTTGCTTTCTCTACACCCATCTTTTCAATCACATCTTCCGTATCCCGGATTCCTGCCGTATCAATGATATTCAGGCTAAGCCCCTGCAGATGGATCTGTTCTTCCAAAACGTCTCTGGTCGTCCCTTCAATGTCTGTCACAATGGCTCTCTCTCTTCCGGAAAGCACATTCAACAAAGAGGATTTTCCTGCATTCGGTTTTCCGACGATCACGGTCTGGATTCCCTCTTTTAAAATCCTGCCGTCATCTGATGACCGGATGAGATCCTCCAGTTCTCTTAAAATCCCTTCTGTCACTGTCTGCAGCGTCTCTCCATATCCATCCACACTGATATGCTCCGGATCATCCAGCGCTGTTTCAATAAATGCCGTGTGATACAAGATCTCCTTGCGCATCTCTTCAATTTTTCGCTTTACACTTCCTTTGAGCTGACTCATGGAGCTTTTCAGCGCATACTCATTCTGAGATGTGATTACATCGATCACCGCCTCTGCCTGGGAAAGATCCATCTTTCCATTCAAAAATGCGCGCTTGGTAAATTCTCCCGGTTCTGCCGGTCTGGCCCCGTTTTTGATCACGGTTTCCAGAACCTTTCTCACCACAAATGTTCCTCCATGGCAGTTGATCTCCACGGTATCTTCTCCCGTAAAAGTTCTCGGTGCTCTCATCACACTGACCAGAACTTCATCTATCGTCTCTTCCCTATCTTTGATAAATCCATAGTGTATCGTATGGCTCTCTGCCTGAGATAACTGTTCTTTTCCCTTATAAATTCTGTCAATAATTGCAAATGCTTCCTCTCCGCTGATACGAACAATTCCAATTCCTGAATTGGTCATACCTGTAGAAATGGCAGCAATCGTATCCTTTTTCATCTTCCACCTCTTGGAAATTCTATTTGTCTGATAAAAAAGGACGTTGTTACGCTTCACGAAAGCCTCCGTGAAGCGTAAAACGTCCTCTTTCGCTTCATTTTATACTATCTTTTTAATGTCACAACTACTTTTCTGTAAGGCTCTTCTCCCTCACTGTGTGTTGTCACATGCGGATCTGACTGAAGCGCAGCATGAATGATTCTTCTCTCATATGGATTCATTGGCTCCAGAGAAACTGCTCTTCTCGTTCTTTTCACTTTGAACGCAATGTTCTTTGCAAGATGTCTTAACGTCTCTTCTCTTCTTGCTCTGTAGTTTTCTGTATCAAGTTTCACTCTCACATATCCGTCCTGATGTTTATTGGCAACACGATTTGCAAGATACTGAAGCGCATCCAGAGTCTGCCCTCTTTTTCCGATCAGAATTCCCATATTGCTGCCCTTCATCTCAACACTGAGAGCACCTTCAGAATCCACTTCAGAAACAATTTCCACATCCATGTCCATTGCTTTTAAGGTGTCATTCAGAAAAGCTTCCACAGCTTTGATTGCTTCATCAGAAACTTCTGCCAGCTCTGTAGCTTTCTTTCTTGCCGGCTCCTCTTCTGCTTTTTCTTCCTGCTTTTCCTGTACAGGCTCTGATACCTGCTCTTTTACAACACTTGGTTTTACTTCTTCAACCGGTATTGTCTCTTCTTTCACTTCTGCCACAGGTTCCGGTTTTCTGCGGGCTTCGATCACTGCCTGCTTCATTCCGATTCCAAGAAAACCTGAGCTGCCTTTTTCAATGACTTCATATTCCAGTCTGTCACTGGTAACTCCCAGCTGGATCAATGCCTCTGTGATTGCATCATCCACTGTTTTTGCTGATACTCTGATACTACCGTCCATCGTGAATCCTTCCTTTCCCCGACTCTCTATTTCTCGCTCTCTTCCGTTTTATCTTTGGCATTCTGTCCACTGTTATAACGGCTTACCATATTTGCCTTTGATGCGAGACTTCCCGGCTTGGCATTTTTGATATTCTCTTTTGCCTGCTGGATCTTTTCTTCTTTTTCTTTGCTGGAAACACTTGTCTTCTGTTCTGTTACATTTCGAGTGCTCTTTGTTGCCATCCGGTTGATTTCTTTTGCCGGAGCACCTTTTTTCTCACGTTTCTTCGCCGCTTTTTTGCGCTGCTCTTCGATCATCTCTTCTACTGATTTCTTGCTCAGATATTTATTGATCGCCATCTGCTGTACACATCTTACGATCGCACTGATCGCCCAGTACAGACCAAGACCTGCCGGCAGTGTAAATCCCATAAATACAGAGAACAACGGCATAATATAGTTCATAGAATTCATGGATCTTGCCATCGGATTGTCCGGATCGATCGTCGTTGTCTGTTGCTGTTGCATCAGTTTTACACTGATAAACTGTGTCAGACCTGCCATGATCGGAATGATCACTGCCAGAATGATTCCAACAATTGAAAAATCCTTCAAAGCATCCATCAGCATTGTCAGCGGCTGCTCACCAATGTTAATGCCAAGGAATGTATTCAAATGTCCCATCGTTGCAGTTGTCTTATCTACAACTGTCTCAAGAGACGGCATCTTGTCCACCAGGGTATTCCATGTGGAGTCCTGGAATTTATATAACACCCTCACCAGAATATTCGGGTCTGTATAATCATATGCATTTGCAGGCATATACACCGGAGCTGCATTTCCGATCTTTTCCAGAATCTTCTGGTATCCGTCTGTCGCCATGATCTGATTAACAACCGGCATATAAATCTCTTTAATACCATTTACATATCTCGGTACTTCCTGAATAACAGGATACAATGCGAACAAAATCGGAAGCTGGATCACCATCGGCAGACATCCGCCTGTCGGAGAACTTCCGTATTTTTCGTAGATCAGCTGCTGCTCTTCCTGCATCTTGAGCATGGATGCCTGATCTCTTTTTCCTGCATATTTTTTCTGCAGTTTTTGAATTTCCGGCATCATCACAGACTGCATTTTTGAAAATTTCTGCTGTTTGATCGTCAGCGGGATCATCAATGTATAAATAATAATTGTAAACAGAATAATACATATTCCGATATTCTGAATTCCAAATAAATTCAGAAAATTATAGATTGCATCCATGAGCTTACCAAATACCCATGCAATCTGTCCGACAATCGGCCAGTCTGCCGCTGTCGCAGCGATTAAACCAAATTCCATCTTTTATCCTCCTTAAGGTACCGGATCATATCCGCCTTTTGCAAATGGATTGCACCGCAGAATCCTCCAGACGGTCAGGGCAAGTCCCTTAACTGCACCGTATTTTTCAATTGCCTCAATCCCGTACTGGGAGCAGGTCGGCGTATAAATACAGTGATACGTCGTCTTCAAACCGGATAAATACTTCTGATAAAACCGTATCATCCCTATCAAAATCTTCTTCATCTGCGTCACTTCCTTTGAAATCATGCATATATATTATGAAGTTTTCCCAGGTGGATGAGCGCGCTTTCTATATCATGATAACTTCTCTCTTTTGCGCCTGCTCTTGCAATCACTACTAAGTCAAATCCACATTGGAAATGTTCTTCTTGAAGTCGATAGCTCTCTCGAATAAGCCTTGTAAGATGATGTCTCACAACGCTGTTTCCTACTTTTTTACTGACTGAAATCCCCAAACGATTTTTGTCCATCCCATTTTCTCTGATATACAGTACCAGATATCGGTTGGCATAGGATTTCCCATTTTTATATACGACTTGAAAATCTTTATTTTTCTTTAAAGATTCGGAAAATTTCATCGATAACCTCTTTTTAGCAGCTCTTTCCCCTGGAAATACTGCACTTTTTTATAGAAGAAAAGGCCACATATATGCGGCCTAAGCTGATAACTGTTTTCTTCCTTTTGCTCTTCTGGCAGCTAAAACTTTTCTTCCGCCTGGTGTGCTCATTCTTGCTCTGAATCCGTGAACTTTTGCTCTGGATCTTTTCTTTGGCTGAAATGTCATTTTCATTGGTACATACACCTCCTTGTGGTTGATATACTTATTATAAAGTATTTACAATATTTGCCTCTTTTTTTCGTATCTCTACTATATATAGTGTTTATATAGTACTACTGCTGATAAACAGAAAGACACTGCTCTTAATTATATGCAAAAAAGCCCATAAAGTCAAGCATTAGCAGCGAAAATACTAAAATATAGTTTTTCACATATTTTTTTAGAAATTTTTTTATTACCGCTTTTTTTCACACCTGTTCCTTTTATTTTTTTAGTTATCCAAATCTTTTCCTCAGAATTATCTACATTTCTGTTTCTTCTGTCATTTCTTTTCCCATATTCTCAAACGCCTTATATTTCCTGAGATTTTCACTTTTTTGTTTCATTTACAAATTTCCCTGATTTTCACCAAATTTCGAGTTTCCACATTATCTACATTTTTCTTACCCACAGTAAGAGGATTTATCCACAGTTATTCACATTTTGTGGATAACTTTATCCAAATTTGTGGATAAACCAGCAAAACAGTGTAGAAAACCACTGGATATTGTGTAGATAGCCTGTAGAAAAATTTTTATTTCTCTTTAAGTTTCCCTTTTTATCGGCGTTGATAGTGTTTAAAAAGTTTTCCACATTATCAACAAAGTTTTCCACCTATCAAATTGTTTCCTGTTATTTTTACATTGCTTCTATTTTCATTTTGATGTAGAATGTAGTTGAGATACTCTGCTTATCTCTCATTTTATATTAATTAGGAGTTTACCATTGATGAACATTGTAGAAGAAAACTGGGAGCAGATTTTGAATAAGATGAAACTAGAATATTGCTCATCCAATATTTCGTACAATACGTGGATCGCACCACTTACCGTTTACGAAGTAACCGATGACACCGTCTATATTCTTGTAAAATTACGTGCCAGCCTGGAGCACATTGAAGAAAAATACCTGCTTCCTTTTAAAGTATGTATTGCAGAAGTCACAGGATACGAATATGAAGTCTCTTTCGTGACTGACGATCATGTTGTCATCCAGGAAAAAAAAGATACGGCAGTAAAAAAACAGCAGTCAAATGCGATTTTCGAACAGGCCAACCTGAATCCAAAATACACATTTGATACTTTTGTTGTAGGAAGCAATAACAATTTTGCTCATGCTGCATCCCTTGCTGTTGCGGATTCTCCGGGTGAGATTTACAATCCCCTCTTCCTCTACGGAGGTGTAGGACTTGGAAAAACCCACCTGATGCACTCCATTGCTCATTTTATTCTGGAAAAGGATCCGACGAAAAAAGTCCTCTATGTAACCAGTGAGACTTTTACGAATGAACTAATCGATGCTTTGAAAATAGGTAAAAACGGAAATGAACTTGCGATGACGACATTCCGTGAAAAATACAGAAATAATGATGTTCTGCTCATTGACGATATCCAGTTTATCATCGGAAAAGAAAGTACACAGGAAGAATTTTTCCATACATTCAACCATCTTCATGTTTCCGGAAAGCAGATCATCATCTCCAGTGATAAACCTCCAAAAGATATCGAGACTCTGGAGGCACGTCTGCGTACCCGGTTTGAATGGGGACTGATCGCGGACATCTCCTCTCCGGACTATGAGACCAGAATGGCCATTCTCCGGAAAAAAGAAGAACTGGACGGACTGGAGAGATACCACATTCCGGATGAGGTCATGCAGTATATTGCCAATAATATTACATCCAACATCCGTGAACTGGAAGGCTCTTTGAACAAACTCATCGCGCTTGCCAACCTGGAGAACAAGCCGATCGATATTCCTCTGGCTGCAGAAGCCTTAAAAGATATGATTTCTCCGAATAATACACGGGAAATTACACCTGAGCTCATTATCGAGGTCGTTTCTGACCACTTTAATGTACCTGCTGCCGAGTTAAAAGGTAAAAAACGAAACGCTGAGATTGTTCTGCCTCGTCAGATTGTTATGTATCTCTGCCGTAAAATGACCGATACCCCGTTAAAGACCATCGGTCTGATTCTTGGCGGCAAAGATCATGCCTCCGTCAGCCATGGTGTCAAGAAGATTGAACATGATGTAAAGACGGATGAGGCTTTGAACAATACCGTTAACATCATTAAGAAGAAACTGAACCCCATTTAATTTGGAGTTTATACAGAACTATTATGAATCTAAACGTTTATTTTCTGAGGGTTTTTTGACCCTCAGATTCTTTCCGTTTAAGTGTGGATAATTCTGTGGAAATGCTGTGGATTATAGTGTTAATAAAATAATTTCTCAAGGAGGCAGTAAAAGTTATACAAACACCGTCCCCTTGTTTTCCATACTGTTTCTACAGACTTATGAAAGTGGACAACCCCTTGATTTATAAGGCTTTGAAGCATTTATCAACATATCCACACCCTCTACGGCGGCTAAGGCGGAAAACTTTTATATTTCTCTTTATAAGATTCGGCTGCTGAAAGTTTTCCACCACAAATCATATTTCACAAATTCGAAAGGAGATTATCAACAGATGAGAATCGTATGTACGAAATCCAATCTTGTAAAAGGAGTCAGTATTGTTTCTAAAGCTGTTCCTTCTAAAACAACAATGCCTATCTTAGAATGTATTTTAGTTGACGCATCGACAGATGTTATTAAGTTGACAGCAAATGATATGGAACTTGGAATTGAAACCCGAATTGAAGGTGATATTTTAGAAAGAGGTATCATCGCATTAAATGCTAAGATTTTTTCGGAAATTGTAAGAAAGCTTCCGGACAGTGATGTTGTAATCGAAACAACATCTGACAATCAGACTCTAATCACCTGTGAAAAAGCAAAATTCAATATTGCAGCACAGTCCGGAGAAGATTTTTCATACCTTCCTGTAATAGAGAAAGAAGATTACATTACTGTCTCAGAATTCACATTAAAAGAAGTGATTCGTCAGACAATTTTCTCCATCGCAGATAATGATACAAATAAGATGATGACGGGTGAATTGTTTGAAATTGAGGGCAACATACTGAAAGTTGTCTCACTAGATGGTCACAGAATCTCAATTCGTAAGATAGAATTAAAAGAAGATTACGGTCAGAAGAAGGTCATTGTCCCTGGAAAAACGCTTCAGGAAATCAGCAAGATCATTGGTGGAGAGGCGGAAGCACTGGTTGATATTTCTTTCACAAAGAATCATATCGTATTTGAATTTGACAAAACAGTTGTTGTATCCCGTTTGATCGAAGGAGAATATTTTAAAATCGATCAGATGTTATCCAGTGACTATGAGACAAAAGTCAGAATCCATAAAAAAGAACTTCTAGACTGTATTGACCGTGCCACCCTGCTTATCAAAGAGGGGGACAAAAAACCGATCATTATTGATATCAAAGACGGAACGATGGAATTAAAGATCAAATCCCAGATCGGTTCTATGGATGAAACTATTTTTATTACCAAAGAAGGAAAAGACTTGCTCATTGGATTTAACCCGAAATTCCTGATCGATGCTCTTCGTGTCATTGATGATGAGGAAGTGGATCTGTATTTTATGAACGCAAAAGCTCCGTGTTTCATCAAGGATGAAAATCAGAGCTATATTTATCTGATCCTTCCGGTAAATTTTAACGCAGTTGCGTAGAAAGGAGAGTGCATATGGAAACAATTAAATTAAGAGAAACAGATGAGTTTATTAAGCTTGGCCAGGCGTTAAAGGCAGCCGGACTGGTAGAATCAGGAGTCGAAGCCAAGGAAGTTATTCAGGATGGAATGGTCACGGTAAACGGAGAGGTTGACACAAGAAGAGGCAGAAAATTATATCCGGGAGATACTGCTTCATTTGACGGACAGGAAATAAAAATTGAAAAATAACGAAAAAACGTGTAAAATAGTTACATATTGATGGAGAAATTATGGTTATCAAATCTTTAAAGCTCAAAAATTACAGGAATTATGAATTACTGGATATGACATTTGATTCAAAGACAAATATCCTGTATGGAGACAATGCCCAGGGAAAGACCAACATCCTTGAGGCATTGTATTTGTCGGGTACGACAAAATCCCACAGAGGGACAAAAGACAGAGATTTGATACAGTTCGGCAGAGAGGAATCACATCTGGAGACGATCGTAGAGAAAAAGGGGATGGAATTCCAGATTGATATGCATCTCAAAAAGAACAGTCCAAAAGGAATCGCAATCAATAAAATTCCAATTCGAAAAGCAAGTGAGTTGTTTGGAATTGTACATTTTGTCTTTTTTTCTCCGGAGGACCTCAATATTATCAAAGACGGACCTGCCGGCAGAAGAAGATTTATCGACCTGGAGTTATCCCAGATCGACAAAGTATATCTGAGCAATTTATCAAATTATAATCGAATCATCAATCAGAGAAATTCTCTGTTAAAAGAGCTTTATCATCAGGATCACTTAATGGATACGCTGGATATCTGGGATATGCAGCTTGCTGAGTATGGGACAAAAGTGATCGAGAGTCGAAAACAATTTATCAGGCAGGTCAATCAGATCATTGCCGACATACATTACAGGCTGACAGGCGGGAGAGAGCGGATTGAACTGTCTTATGAGAGCAGTCTTGGAAGTCTTTCTCTGGAGCAGGCTTTGAAGAAAAACCGGGAGAGAGACATTCGGATGAAAAGCACTTCTGTCGGTCCGCACAGGGATGATTTGTGCTTTTTATCAGGTGATCTGGATATTCGCAAATTCGGCTCACAGGGGCAGCAGAGGACAGCAGCACTGTCGTTAAAGCTGTCTGAGATCGAACTGGTGAAAGAAGTGATCAAAGATACACCGATTTTATTATTGGACGATGTATTGTCTGAACTGGACAAGCACAGGCAAAACTATTTATTAGACAGTATTCATGATATACAGACCGTGATTACATGTACTGGGCTGGATGAGTTTGTGAATCATCGATTTTCTATAAATAAAATTTTCCGTGTAAGCAGCGGAAGTGTGACAAAAGAAAACTAGGAGGTTTTTAAATGGGTGCAACAGGTACTGAATTTGATGCAGAATATGGAGCAGACCAGATCCAAATATTAGAGGGACTGGAAGCAGTAAGAAAAAGACCGGGAATGTATATTGGAAGCACTTCTGCAAGAGGACTTCATCATCTGGTATATGAGATTGTAGACAATGCGGTAGATGAGGCATTGGCTGGATATTGTGATACGATTAATGTGAGTATCAATCCGGACAATTCTGTGACGGTCGTTGACAACGGACGAGGAATCCCGGTTGGATTAAACCACAAGGCAGGGATTCCTGCGGTAGAGGTTGTATTTACGATTCTTCACGCCGGCGGAAAATTCGGCGGAGGAGGATACAAAGTATCCGGAGGTCTGCACGGAGTAGGTGCGTCCGTTGTAAACGCACTCTCTGTATGGCTTGAAGTTGAGATCTACAACGAAGGAAAAATTTACAAACAGCGATATGAACGCGGAAAGACGATGTATTCGTTAAAAGTAGTCGGTGAATGTGATCCGGATAAAACCGGAACAAAAGTCACATTTCTTCCGGATGGCGAGATCTTTGAAGAGACTGTATTTGAATACGATGTATTAAAGCAGAGACTGCGTGAGATGGCATTTCTTACAAAAGGTCTGAAGATTATTCTGCAGGATCTTCGTGAAGAAGAAATCAGAGAGCATACATTCCATTACGAGGGTGGAATCAAAGAGTTTGTCACTTATCTGAACAAAAGCAAGACACCTTTGTATGATCAGATCATTTATTGCGAAGGGGAAAAAGACGGAGTAGTTGTTGAGATGGCGATGCAGCATAACGACTCCTACAGTGATAATACGTATGGATTTGTAAACAATATTACAACTCCGGAAGGGGGAACTCATATTGAGGGATTCAGAAAGGCATTGACGAAGACCTTTAATGAGTATGCCAGAAAGAATAAACTGCTCAAGGACAATGAGCCGAATCTGTCAGGTGATGACATTCGTGAAGGTCTGACAGCGATTGTCAGTGTTAAGATCGGAGAGCCGCAGTTTGAGGGTCAGACCAAGCAGAAGCTCGGAAACAGTGAAGCGCGTGGAGCAGTGGATAATATTGTCAGTACTCAGCTTGAGATTTTTCTGGAGCAGAATCCGTCTGTCGCAAAACAGACAGTAGAGAAATCTCTGATGGCACAAAGAGCAAGAGAAGCAGCAAGAAAGGCCAGAGATCTGACCAGAAGAAAATCAGCTCTGGAGGGGATGTCTCTGCCTGGAAAACTGGCGGATTGTTCAGACAAAAATCCGGAAAACTGTGAGATCTACATCGTCGAGGGAGATTCAGCGGGTGGTTCTGCAAAGACAGCGAGACAGCGTGCGACACAGGCGATCCTTCCACTGAGAGGAAAAATCCTGAATGTAGAAAAAGCAAGGCTGGATAAGATTTACGCCAATGCGGAGATCAAGGCTATGATCACGGCGTTTGGAACAGGAATTCATGAGGATTTTGATATTTCCAAGCTGCGGTATCATAAGATTATTATCATGACTGATGCCGATGTGGATGGTGCGCATATCAGCACCCTGCTTCTGACATTTTTATATCGTTTTATGCCGGATCTGATCAGAGAAGGCTATGTGTATCTGGCACAGCCGCCGCTGTATAAGCTGGAAAAAAATAAAAAAGTCTGGTATGCATACAGTGATGAGGAATTAAATGAGATTCTTACAGAAGTAGGACGTGACAGCAATAATAAGATTCAGCGTTATAAAGGTCTTGGTGAAATGGATGCGGATCAGCTCTGGGAGACAACAATGGATCCGGAGCATCGTGTACTTTTGAGGGTGACTATGGATGACGAGACATCTTCCGAACTGGATCTGACATTTACTACACTGATGGGAGACAAGGTAGAACCAAGACGAGAGTTCATTGAAGAAAATGCCAGATTTGTTAAAAATCTGGATATATAGAATTGCAATACACTTAAAAAACAAGGAGAAGGAACATGGAAGATAATATTTTTGATAAAGTCCATGAAGTTGACCTGAAAAAGACAATGGAAACTTCCTATATCGACTATGCGATGAGCGTTATCGCATCCCGTGCCCTGCCGGATGTCAGAGACGGATTAAAGCCGGTACAGAGAAGAATCCTGTATTCAATGATCGAGCTGAATAATGGACCTGACAAGCCGCATCGTAAATGTGCGCGTATTGTTGGTGATACAATGGGTAAATATCATCCTCATGGCGACAGCTCTATTTATGGAGCACTGGTAAATCTGGCACAGGAATGGTCTACGAGATATCCTCTGGTTGACGGACACGGGAACTTTGGGTCTGTAGACGGTGATGGCGCTGCTGCCATGCGATATACAGAGGCACGTCTGAGCAAGATTTCCATGGAGATGACTGCTGACATCAATAAAAATACCGTAGATTTTGCACCGAACTTTGACGAGACAGAGAAAGAACCGACAGTTCTTCCGGCCAGATTCCCGAATCTTCTGGTAAACGGAACATCCGGTATTGCAGTCGGAATGGCAACGAACATTCCGCCGCATAACCTGCGTGAAATCATTGGCGCGGTCGTGAAGATCATTGACGACCAGATCGATGAAAACGGAGAGACAAGTATTGATGATATTTTAAAGATCGTCAAAGGACCGGATTTTCCAACCGGAGCAGAGATTCTCGGAACAAGAGGAATTGAAGAAGCATACCGCACAGGACGCGGTAAGATCCGTGTGCGTGCGATTACCAATATTGAACCAATGGCAAACGGTAAGAACAGGATTATCGTAACGGAGCTGCCATACATGGTAAATAAAGCCCGACTGATCGAGAAGATCGCAGAGTTGGTACGTGATAAAAAGGTAGATGGGATCACCGATTTAAGCGATCAGTCCAGCCGTGAGGGAATGCGCATCTGTATCGAATTGAGAAGAGATGTCAATCCGAATGTAATTTTAAACCAGCTTTATAAACATACACAGCTGCAGGATACCTTCGGTGTGATCATGCTGGCTTTAGTCAACAATGAGCCAAAAGTCATGAATATCCTGGATATGCTGAAGCATTACCTGAAGCACCAGGAAGAGGTTGTGACGAGAAGAACACAGTATGAGCTGAACAGAGCAGAAGAGCGTGCTCATATTTTACAGGGATTACTGATTGCACTGGATAACATTGATGAGGTAATCCGGATTATCCGCGGATCTAAGAATGTTCAGACTGCGAAGGAAGAGTTGATGGCCAGATTTGACCTGACAGAAGTACAGGCAAGTGCGATCGTAGATATGCGTCTGCGCGCACTGACAGGTCTGGAGCGTGAGAAGCTGGAAGCAGAGTACGAAGAACTGATGAAGAAGATCGGGGAATTAAAAGCGATCCTTGCTGACCGAAAACTGCTTCTTGGTGTGATCAAAAAGGAGATTCTTGTCATTTCCGAGAAATATGGAGATGAGAGAAGAACATCCATCGGATTTGATGAGTTTGATATTTCCATGGAAGATCTGATCCCAAGAGAAAATGTGGTGATCACCATGACAAAAATGGGATACATTAAGAGAATGTCCATGGATACATTCAAGAGTCAGAACCGAGGCGGAAAAGGAATCAAAGGAATGCAGATCCTGGATGATGACTATATCAAGGAACTGTTTATTACGACAACACATCACTATATTATGTTCTTTACAAATACAGGACGTGTGTATCGTCTGAAAGGCTATGAGATTCCGGAAGCAAGCAGAACTGCGCGTGGTACGGCGATCATCAATCTGCTGCAGCTGATGCCGGATGAGAAGATCACAGCAATGATTCCAATCCGGGAGTACGAGGATGGACAGTATCTGTTGATGGCAACAGAAAAAGGTCTTGTGAAAAAGACTCCGATCAAAGATTATGCAAATGTCAGAAAAACCGGACTGGCTGCGATCGTTCTCAGAGAAGATGATAAACTGATCGAAGTGAAGATTACAGATGATGAACAGGATGTGATCCTGGTTACAAAATACGGTATGTGTATCCGGTTTAGTGAGAAGGATGTGCGTCCGACAGGCCGTGTTTCTATGGGAGTGCGCGGCATGAACCTTGGAGATCATGATGAAGTGATCGGAATGCAGATCAGCAATCAAGGAAAATATCTGCTCATTGCATCTGAAAAAGGTATGGGCAAACTTACCGATATGGATGAATTTACAAGACAGAACCGTGGTGGAAAAGGTGTAAAATGCTATAAGATCACGGAAAAAACAGGCGATGTGGTCGGCATGAAAGCGGTCGATGAAGACAGCGAGATCATGATGATCAATACGGAAGGAATCGTGATCCGTATGAAGTGTTCTGACATTTCTGTATACGGACGAATCACATCCGGTGTAAAACTGATCAATCTGCCTGAGAATGAAAAAGTTGCAAGTATCGCAAAAGTAAGAAAAGCATCTGCAGAGATCGATGGAGAAGAAATCGAAATTTCTGAGGATGAGGAAGAGACAGAAACTCCAATAGAAGAATAAAGAGAAAAAGCCTTCGCATGATATGCGGAGGTTTTTTTAAAGGTAAATAATCAGATAAAATACGAAAAAATAAATAATATAAAGAAAATATAGATAAAAACAGAGAATTGTAGTATAATAAAGAAAAAAGAACCATATAACAAAATAAAGTGCACACAAAGGAAACCAGAAAACCAATGATTAAAATGAAATCAGGGAGAGGAGCGTGAGATTATGAAAAAGGCAAAGAGTTGGCTGGCACTACCTTTAGCAGTTTGTATGTTTGCAGTTATGATTTTTTCAGTTGCAGAGGCGGCGGAAACAAGTGATGAAAATCCGGCTGAGGGAAGACAAGAGATTACGATCATCAATACAAATCATATAACCTGGCCGGTCATCGGAGAAATGCCGTCATATGAATTAGAGGTTCCTGCCGGTGCACACTATTTTATCAATATGGTTGAATGGACGACGAAGAACGGAGAAAACACGTTACTGTCAACAGATAAATTTGAGGAAGGTGAGTATGAGCTTCATGTAACATATGAAGCAAAAGAAGGATATCAATTCGCAGCGCCGGAGCTGATTACTGTGCTTCCTGGAAATGAAGTACAGGGAACACCAAAGGTTGAAGAATCAGAGAATGGATGGTATCGGATTGTAACATTCTCGTTCACGGCAAGACAGTCAGAAGAGCATCAGCACGATATGCTGGTGGTTCAGGAAAAACTGCCGACATGTACAGAAGCCGGATATAAAGCCTGCTATCAGTGTCAGTCCTGCAAAAAGCTGTATCTCGACAAGGCGGGAACAGAGGAGACAACGGTAGAAGAGATTACGCTTCCTCCGACGGGACATCAGTATCAGGACGGAATCTGTACTGTTGGCGGCGAGATCGATCCGGATTATGTAAAACCACATGAGCACAGCATGACAGCAGTACCGGAGAAAAAACCAACATGTACAGAAGCCGGAAATAAAGCATATTATCAGTGCGAGACTTGCGGAAAATTATATCTGGATAAAGATGGGAAGAACGAAACAACACGGGAGAAGGTGACGATTGCAGTAACAGAACACATATATCGTGATGCAAGATGTGTAGTATGTAAGGCTCTGGTTCCAGCAGTCAAGACTGGTGATTTTGATAACGACTATGCAAAATGGGTGATTGGACTGCTGATCTCACTCAACATTATTGTAGGAGCGATCATTTATCGAAAATCAAGAAAAATAGGATAACTGGATTGTATCACCCCCTTCCCGAAAGAGAGCCGGAACCTCAAAAGAGAGCATCCGGCTCTCTTTTTTTGTTTCAATTTTGAAGGAACTATACTATAATACTGGATAGTGAAAACAGAAACCTGATGATTGTAAAAAATTCTAGGAGGCATTATGATTCGTACAATTGATGTGAGAGAAATCTCAAAAAATATCAAAGAAATGTGTATTGAAGCAAACCACTATCTGTCAAAAGATATGGACACAGCAATGAAACAGGCGGAGCAGGATGAAAAATCACCGCTTGGAAAACAGATATTGGGACAGCTGCAGGAAAATTTAAAAATTGCGGCTGATGATATGATTCCAATCTGTCAGGATACCGGAATGGCAGTTATATTTCTGGAAATCGGGCAGGATGTGCATCTGGAGGGTGGCCTTCTGGAAGAGGCAGTCAATGAAGGGGTCAGACAGGGGTACACAGAAGGTTTTTTAAGAAAATCTGTGGTAAAAGATCCATTAATCCGTGAAAATACAAAAGATAATACACCGGCAGTGCTTCATACCAAAATCGTTGCAGGAGATAAGGTGAAGATAAAAGTAGCACCAAAAGGATTTGGAAGCGAAAATATGAGCCGTGTATTTATGTTGAAGCCGGCAGAAGGTATTGAGGGAGTAAAACATGCGATTCTGACGGCAGTCAGGGACGCCGGTCCGAATGCCTGTCCTCCGATGGTAGTTGGAGTAGGAATCGGGGGAACCTTTGAAAAATGTGCGCTGATGGCAAAAGAAGCTCTGACAAGAGAAGTGGGGGTACATTCTGACATTCCATATGTAAAAGACATGGAAGAGGAGATGCTTGTGAAAATCAACAGCCTTGGAATCGGACCCGGAGGGCTTGGAGGAACAACTACTGCGCTTGCAGTTAATATCAATACATATCCGACACATATTGCAGGGCTTCCGGTAGGAATCAATATCTGCTGTCATGTAAACAGACATGTCGTTCGTGAACTTTAAAAGAAAAACAGAAAGGAAAGCATTATGGAAAGACATTTGCAGGCTCCGATTTCAAAAGAAGAATTAAAAACTCTGAAATCAGGAGATTATGTATATATTACAGGAACTATTTATACAGCGCGGGATGCTGCGCATAAAAGAATGTATGAAACACTGCAGAATCAGGAAAATCTTCCGATTGATATCCAGGATCAGATTATCTATTATATGGGACCGTCTCCGGCAAGGGAAGGACGTCCTATCGGTTCTGCAGGTCCGACAACGGCCAGCCGCATGGATAAATATACACCACAGCTTCTGGATCTTGGGATGGGTGCGATGATCGGAAAAGGAAAAAGAACACAGGATGTGATTGATGCTGTAATCAGAAATGGTGCAGTCTATTTTGCGGCAGTAGGAGGCGCAGGAGCGTTGCTGTCAAAATGTATCACAAAATCAGAAGTTGTTGCATATGATGATCTGGGGACAGAAGCAATTCGAAAGCTTCAGGTAGAAAACTTTCCGGTAATCGTTGTCATAGACAGTGAGGGCAATAATTTATATGAAAGTGCAATCAAAGAGTATTGCACCTATAAAAATGAGTAATTTCAGGAGCAGAAAAAATGAAACGTATTTTATTAATGGTGTTTCGGAATATCTTACTGGTTCCGTACATGTGGATCAAATTGTGTCACAGAGCGGCACACCCGGAAAACTATACACTGGAAGAACATGTTAAGTTTTTAAAGTGGATTGTTTTTCGTGCCAACAAAGGCGGAAATGTAAAAATAGAAGAACATGGTGCAGAAAATCTTCCAAAAGAGAACGGATTTATGTTTTTTCCGAACCATCAGGGAATGTATGATGTGCTGGCTATATTAGACGCATGTCCATATCCGTTTTCTGTAGTAGCCAAAAAAGAAGTAAAGGATGTTCCGTTTTTAAAGCAGGTCTTTTCCTGTATGCATGCATATATGATAGACCGGGAAGATATCAGGCAGTCTATGCAGGTGATCATTGATGTATCAAAGGAAGTTCAAAATGGAAAGAACTATCTGATTTTTGCCGAGGGAACCCGTTCTAAAAATGGAAATCAGATCGGCTCCTTCAAAGGCGGAAGCTTTAAAGCTGCAACCAAAGCAAAATGTCCGATTGTTCCGGTTGCCTTGATTGATTCTTTTAAACCATTCGATACGAAAACAATCAGTCAGGTTACGGTACAGGTACACTTTTTAGAACCGCTGTATTATGAAGAATACAAAAATATGAAAACTACGGGGATTGCAGAGATCGTACATGACCGTATCCAGAAAATAATTGATGAAAATTGTCCGGAAAGGGCTGAAATACAATGACATTAACACAGTTAAAATATGCGATCACTGTTGCACATGCCAGATCTATGAATGAAGCGGCGAGAAGACTGTTTATTTCCCAGCCGAGCTTATCCTCAGCAATCAAAGAACTGGAGACAGAAATCGGGATTGATCTGTTTCGAAGAACCAACAGAGGCGTGTCTGTTACGCCGGAGGGCGAGGAATTTATCGGGTATGCCAGGCAGGTTGTGGAGCAGTACCAGCTGATCGAATCCAAATACGTGGAAAAAGAAAATCAAAAAAAGAAATTCAGCGTATCAATGCAGCACTATACATTTGCAGTAAATGCCTTTGTAGAGATGGTGAGACAGTTCGGCATGGAAGAATACGAGTTTGCTGTTCATGAAACAAAAACATATGACGTGATTCAGGACGTTAAGAATTTCAAAAGTGAGATCGGGATTCTGTATGTCAATGAGTTTAACCGGAAAGTACTGACAAAATTATTCCATGAGTGTAATCTTGAATTTCATGAACTTCTTAAGTGCAGTATTTATGTGTATATGTGGAAAGGACATCCCTGGGCAAACCGGAAAGAAATTGAACTGGAAGAGCTAAATGAATACCCTTGTCTGTCTTTTGAACAAGGGACGTACAATTCCTTTTATTTTGCAGAAGAAGTGCTGAGTACATTTGAATATAAGCAGCTGATCAAGGTAGATGATCGGGCGACGATTCTGAATTTTATGGTAGGATTGAATGGATATACCTTATGTTCCGGTATCATCTGCGAGGAACTTAACGGGGAAGAGTATTGTGCAGTAAAGCTGAAATCAGATGAAGTGATGACCATTGGATACTTGGTCAGAAGCGGAGTTGCAATCAGTCCACTCGGGAAAAAATATCTGGAAGAAATATCAAAATATAAAGACAAAACGTTGGATATCAATTAAAATATCACAGCCAGTAATAGGAAAAAACTATTACTGGCTGTATTTTTTTAGAATTAACACATTTCCAACTAAAATGATATAGTTAAATACATCCCAAACAGAATAAGGGAAAACGAATAAAAAATGGAAGGAAAAAGCAATGGCGGAAATTAAAATTGAAAATGTGTCCAAAACATATTCTTCCAAAGAAGGAACTGTTCAGGCGTTAAAAAATGTAAGCTTGACAATAAGATCAGGAGAAATTTACGGAATTATCGGAATGTCAGGAGCAGGAAAAAGTACATTGGTACGATGTATGAACTTTCTGGAGCAGCCTACATCCGGAAATGTATTGATAAAAGGACGTGCATTGGGCGGGCTGAAAGAGAAAGAACTGAGAAAGCAAAGAGAACAGATTGGAATGATCTTTCAGCATTTTAATCTTCTGATGCAGAAATCAGTACTGGAAAATGTGTGTTTTCCGATGTATATCCAGGGCAAAAAGAAAAAGGAAGCAAGAGAAAAAGCGGAAGAACTTCTGGAAATCGTAGGATTGAAGGAAAAAGCAAATGCATTTCCTTCTCAATTATCAGGTGGTCAAAAACAGAGAGTTGCAATTGCAAGAGCACTTGCAACATCGCCTAAAATCTTGTTATGTGATGAAGCTACAAGCGCTTTGGATCCACAGACAACAGCATCGATTCTGGAATTGTTACAGGAAATCAACCGGAAATTTAATATTACGATCGTGATCATTACCCATCAGATGTCTGTGGTCAGAAAAATCTGTTCTCATGTAGCGATCATGAAATCAGGAGAAATTGTGGAGACAGGAAGTGTGTCCGAGATATTCAGTCATCCAAAATCAGATGTGGCAAGAGAATTAATCCGAAAAGATGAAGGAGATGATATCAGCAGAGCAGAATCTTCCGGCAATACAAAAGATCTGATTCAGAGCGGCAGAAAAGTACGAATTGTATTTTCAGAAAATTCGGCGTTCCAGCCAGTGATCGCTAATATGATCTTAAAGTTCCGGGAACCGGTCAACATTCTGCGGGCAGACACAAGAAATATCGGAGGTGTTGCAAAAGGCGAAATGATTCTGGAGTTTGCAGGAGACAGCAGACAGGCAGAGGAAATGCAGAACTATTTAAAAACATGTGGCATTGAACTGGAGGAGGTGACGGATGATGTGGAGTGAAGACGTGATCTTAATGATTTTAAATGGAATAAAAGAAACTTTATATATGACACTGGCATCTACGATTCTGGGATATGTCTTTGGTCTCCCAATGGGAATCTGCCTGGCAGTATCAGATAAAGACGGTTTGAAACCGAATGCAGTGTTATATAAGATATTAGATCTTATTTCAAACATTGTGAGAAGCATCCCGTTTCTGATTCTTTTAATCCTTGTGATACCGCTCACGAGATTGCTCGTGGGGCAAAGCTACGGATCATCAGCAACCATTGTTCCACTGGTGGTGGCAGCAGTGCCGTTTATTGCAAGAATGGTGGAATCTTCGGCTAAAGAAGTGGATGAGGGAGTGATTGAGGCTGCAAAAGCAATGGGAGCAGGAAATTTCACGATTATCACCAGGGTTCTTCTCGTAGAAGCAAGAACATCTCTGATCACAGGAGCGACAATTGCAATAGGAACGATCCTCGGATACTCAGCTATGGCAGGAACTGTAGGCGGCGGTGGACTGGGAGATATCGCCATCCGTTATGGATATTATCGATATCAGTCTGAAATCATGATCGTGACAGTTGTTCTGCTTGTGATACTGGTTCAGATTTTCCAGTCGGCGGGAATGAAAGCTGCATCTGTACTGGATAAAAGAAAATAGAAAAACAGCAAAAACAAAAGGGAAAAGGAGAGAGAATATGAAAAAGGTAACAGCAATTATATTAACAGGGATCTTAACATTAGGAGTACTGACAGGATGCCAAAGTAATTCAAAAGCAGAGGAGAAAGGCAGCAGTGAAGATGCAAAGACGATTAAAGTAGCAGCATCTGCAACTCCACACGCTGAAATATTGGAACAGGCAAAATCGATTCTGAAAAAAGAAGGATATCAGCTGGAAGTGACAGTGTTTGATGACTATGTGCAGCCAAATGAAGTTGTAGAGAGCGGAGAATTTGATGCAAACTATTTCCAGCATGTGCCATATCTGGAAAGTTTCAACGAGGAAAAAGGAACTCATCTGGTAGATGCAGGAGATATCCATTATGAGCCATTTGGAATTTATCCAGGAACAAAAAAGAGTCTGGATGAAATTTCCGAAGGTGATAAAATCGCAGTGCCAAATGATACGACAAATGAAGCCAGAGCATTGCTTCTCTTACAGGACAATGGAATTATCACATTAAAAGACGGGGCAGGACTCAATGCAACAGTAAATGATATTGAAGAAAATCCATATAATGTAGAAATTGTAGAACTGGAAGCTGCACAGGTAGCAAGAGTGACCGGAGAAACTGCATATGTAGTACTAAATGGAAACTATGCGCTGGAAGCAGGATATTCTGTAGCCAAAGATGCGCTTGCATATGAAAAATCAGATTCTGAGGCTGCAAAAACATATGTAAACATTATTGCAGTAAAAGAGGGAAATGAAAAAGAGGAAAAGATACAGGCTCTTGTAAAGGCATTGAAATCAGATGAGATTAAAGAATATATCGAAAAAACCTATGACGGAGCTGTGATTCCTTTTGAATAAGCACGACAATTGCACATGAAAATGGAACACTAAGGGCGGACATAACAACAAATCAAAGAAAAATAAAAAAGTTTGAATTTAGACATTGACATTGTGACAACAGTCTAGTATAATCACATATGCACTGTTGGTGCACAACTGAATAAATGCTGTAAGATATTACAGAAATTCAGGCGAGGAGAAATACTCAAGAGGCTGAAGAGGCGCCCCTGCTAAGGGTGTAGGTCGGGAAACCGGCGCGAGGGTTCAAATCCCTCTTTCTCCGTTTAGTGCCTATGCACTAAAATGTATTATCAAAATGGATTTAAAAAGATTCAAAAAAGTGTTGACAAACGAAGATACACGTGATAATATATTAAAGCTGATTCGAAACAAGCGAAAGTTTGAAAAGAATCACAAAAAAATAAAACAAAAAAGTTCTTGACAAACAGAAAACAACATGATAAAATATCAGAGTTGCTTCTGGAGAAAAGAAACAACAAAGAACCTTGATAATTAAACAATAGACAACAACCTTGAAAATTTCTTAAGAGAAG
>OBVD01000126.1_pt1 | contig 85114 bp, 110 predicted proteins | sample 1495031 | NCBI WGS metagenome assembly OBVD01 (sample SAMEA2579967, study PRJEB22360) | human gut metagenome
CCCAGCCCGATCACGAGGGGATATCTTTAAGATGTCCCCTTTTTTATTGTGTTATAGTTGATTAGATTGGTTTTCAGCCTATTACAACAAGGGATAAAGGGTTTGTTTTGTCACGATATTAACCTGTATTAACGCTCAAATTGAACATTTGACACTTCTGTTTGTTACTATTGTGATACCGTTTTCAATTTTGTGATACCAAAAAACAAATCAATCATGGAATATCCAACATTAAGGTTTGTGTTCGATCGAAAGAAGGTCGCAACCAAGGAGAAAAAAGGTCTTGTGCAGATCGAGGTATGCTCTGAGAGAAAGAGAAAATGGATTGGTACGGGTGTAAAGGTATACGCCGATCAATGGGATGACAAAAGAAAGGTCACGGCTCGACCCGACTCGTTGGACTTGAATATGAAGCTGGACTTGATGATGTCTAATATCCTAGAGTACGTGAACTCATTGATACGTCGAAAGGTCCCGTTCGATTTCGAGTCATTGGACGTTTTCTTGAAAAATAGCTCGGAATCGGATTCTTTCATTGATTTTATCGTTAGGAGGACTGATGAGAGAAAAGACCGTGCGGAAGGAACCATAAAGCATTATAGGACATTGGTTAAGGTTTTGGAGGATTTTGGGAGGATCAATTACTTTCATGATTTGACCCGCTCCAATATAACTATGTTCGATGATTACTTGAGAAGCAAAGGTATTAAGGATACTACCGTGTATGGTTACCATAAGAATATGAAGGCTTATATAAACGAGGCCATAAGATTCGGTATAATCTCAGAGAATCCTTATGTGGGGCTTAAGATCAACAGGGGAAAGTCGGATAAACGGAAATATCTCACGTATGAGGAGATGAGAAGGATGGAAAGATGTCGTATAACCGATCCTAGCGTAAACAGGGTGAGGGATCTTTTCTTGTTCCAGTGCTATACAGGGTTGGCCTATTCGGATTTATATAAGTTTGACTTCGCGAGCGATGTAGAGCGGAGGGGGAATAAGTTTATTATAGCGGATAGGCGTGTAAAGACCAATGAGGATTATTTCATAGTCTTGCTGTCTCCCGCCATGGAGATATTAAGAAAATATGATTTTGATCTTCCGGTAATAAGTAATCAGAAATATAACGATTATTTAAAAGTCGCCGCTAGTTTCGCAAAGATTGACAAGAATCTGACTACGCACTGTGCGCGCCATACGTTTGCGGTTTTCGCGTTAAATAATGGTGTTCCGATGGAGGTGGTGTCCAAGATGCTTGGTCATACAAATATAAAAACAACACAAATCTATGCGAAGGTGCTCAACACAGAGGTCGAGAAAGGATTTGATGTCTTGGAGCGAAAGATGAAGGTTTAGCGATAAATAGACCAATAAAACACGCCCGTGTCAGAAAAAACACGGGCGTTATACTTTGGCGATGCGAAAAATAGAACTATTTTGTCCTTTCTTGCAGGAGTTTCGATATCTTAACCAGTAACTGCTGCAACTCAAGATTGCTCAACCCTTCCAGATCTACATTTGCAACCTTTACTTTCTTACTGTTATCGTCAAAGGAATTTTTCCTCTCCTCCAAAAGAGCGGTTACTAACTCGTCTATTTGATCTTTGATTTTCTCTCCTTTTAACTTGTAATCCGTTGTTCTTGCCATGATATTAGTTATTTAGTTAAACACTATACAAATTTAGGGAATATCCTCGATACAATGATTGTCATTCCTTATTTTCTTTCTCTTTTTCCTCCAGCACCTTTTTAAGCTGATATAGGCTCAAAATATCATACTCAAATGTCGGATTGTCCCAATTTTTCCGGACAGAGTTCGTTTGGACCGATATAAATTTCCGTAGGTCAAATATGTATTGACACAAGCTTAACCGGATCTCGTTAAATGTTATCTCGTAGTTATCAAACCACGCAAGCAATTGTTTAAGTTCCTCGTTCATGGTATATAAATGATTAACACCCGCGAATATACCCAATTTAACCTTGCTATTTTAGGATATAAAGAATTTTGTCTATATTTGCTTCAAGTTTGTGACTTGTATTATTGATTGGATATTATGTTTAACAATATAATATAGGTCACTTATGGATTTTTCTAACAACTCATCTCAAAGGCAACAAGTGGACGTTTACTGTCCTGTCCATCATAATTGGATTGGCCACTATGATTATGGCTCCAAGGGGGTCTATTATTGCTGGTGCAAGAAATGCAAGAAAGAAATCAAAATCGTTATGGGAAAATGAAGAGGTTGACACAAAAACAAGAGAATTTCTGTAATTATTATATCGAGTGCGGCGGGAACGCTTCCGAGGCGTACAGGCGTGCCTACTCTTGCGAAAAATGGAAAGATAAGTCCGTATGGGAGAAGGCTTCAGCTTTATTGGATGATGTCAAGGTTCAGTCAAGGGTAAGGGAACTGCAAGAGGAGCAGAAAGTTAAATCTGATATAACCAAGGAGAAATTACTGGGCGAGTTAGGTAACATAGCGTTCTCGTCCATAGCCCATCTTCACAATACATGGATAGAGCGCAAGGAGTTCGAGAGTCTAACGGACAAGGAGAAGTCGGCTATCAAGAGCATATCTACTAAAATCCTGAAGAAAAATATAGGGACGAGCGATGACCCGGAGATCATTGACGTGGAATATGTCAAGATAGAGATGCACGATAAGCTGAAAGCCATAGAGCGTATCTGCAAGATGCTTGGCTTTGACGCTCCAACCGTGGTAGACCTTGGCAAATCGCTGATAGGAATAGATACCGGAATAGATGAATAGTGTTCTATTTTTAAATAAATGGCTATGTTTATTAGAAAAAATACGAGGTCTATAATTTTATAATTGTTCTATATTTAATATTTTGGGAGCTGAGACAGATAACAGGAGGATAATAAGCTACAAGAGGTTCAATCCGAACTTTCACCATTTGAAGCTGGCGTTGGGGAATGACGATATAAGGTTCATCTTCATGTACGGGGGATCGTCTTCCGCCAAGTCTTTCTCAGCGGCCCAAGCCTTCCTGTTGGAATGTATATCCAAGGGCTATAACACGATTGTCTTTAGGAAGACCGGAGCAACCATAGCGGACAGTATCTACAAGACGTTCCAAGAGGCGGCTAAATCATTGCATATAGATACTTTTTTCAAATTCCAAGAAAACCTTATAAGGTGTTTCAACGGTTCCATTATCCGGTTCAAAGGGCTGGACGATCCGGAGAAGATCAAGGGTCTAGAATCTTATCAGTACGTGTTTTGCGAGGAGATATCCGAGTTCGATGAATCCGACTTAAAGCAGATAAGGAAGCGTCTCCGTGGTCGCAAGGGACAGAAGATCGTAGCTCTATTTAACCCGATATCGGAGGATCATTGGATCAAGAAAAAGATATTTGATACCGAGACATTGACCGAGGTGGACAATCATCTGTACGGTAGGCTCAAGGATAGCGTAACGGGCAAGGTTTTGCCAAAGGAATATTCCGAGGTAGGAAGGAAATGGGTCAATTCCGAGCGGACCATATACAATCCAAGAAAAAAGACTTACGAGACGCACCGCCCGGATATGGTTATCATCAAGTCCACCTATCTTAATAATTTCTGGGTCGTAGGGTCTCCTGATGGCACGTATGGCTTTTATGACGCTCAGACGATAGCGGATTTCGAGAGGGACAAGGAAAGGGATTACGCTTATTATCTGATATACGCCTTGGGAGAGTGGGGGACGATAAGGACGGGTGGCGAGTTCTTCCACGCCTTCGACCCCGCCAAGCATAAGGGCAAGTGCCCATATGTCAAGGCTCCCGTGCATATATCGATAGATAACAACGTCCTGCCTTATATCTCCATCTCTTTTTGGCAGGTTGAGACCGGGGATATAACGAGGATAAGGCAGATTCACGAGGAAACCCCGTCCGATCCGTTCAACACGGTCACCAAGGCCGCCGAGATCGCCGTTGAATATCTGGAGGGGATAGGGCATGATGATATGGTCTATCTTTATGGGGATGTATCGACCAAGGCCGGGAATACGATAGATGACGATAAGAGGTCTTTTTTCGATAAGTTCAAGGAGGGTATAGACAAGAGATTCCGTAGCGAGGACAGGCTGCCTAGATCGAACCCTTCCGTATCCATGACAGGAGAGTTTATCAACGCAATATATTCTGGAGATATAAAAGACGTGTCCATCATGATCGACGAGAGTTGCGAGACATCGATAAACGATTATATCACCGTAAAGAAGGATGTCAACGGGGCGATGCTCAAGCAGAGGGTAAAGGATAAGATTACGGGTCAGTCCTACGAGAAGGCCGGTCACCTTAGCGATGCAAAACGTTATTTTGTCACGGAGATATTAAAGGATAGATATACGGCTTTCTCGTTGAGAAGAAAAAGAAACACTATAAAAGAAAGCGATATGAGATATTATGATCAAAGCATGGTGGATTTGTCTGGATTGACCGGATTGGTTGAGATTCATCCGGATAATGGAGGAAAGTTCGTCTACGCTAAGTGCATGGTCAAGGGAGGATTTGTTTACATTACGGACGCTTCAATCCTCGATGATCGTATAAAAGAGGAGGATATGGCCTCAAGGCTGGGGAAAGGCGATCTTTTGGTGCATGTTGAATGTGATAAGTTCAATGCTACATACGTTCGAAATCTAAGGGATTATCTCAATGACGTTCGAGGCAGGAGCTTGCCAGCGAATGTTGCGGGAAGAATAGAGGCACATTCTGAATTTATTCGGGATCATTTTCTTTTTCGTAAGGATTACGATGAAGATGACGGATACTTGAGGTTTGTTGAAAGCGTCTTGGATTATAGGGAAAAATCGGATATTGAGGCTATAAGCGTATTGTCAGCATTGGCTGAGCGCATAAAAAACAAGACCTAGTAATTTTAGTGATAATTGTTTGATGTTTATCCGAATATGATTATATTTGCGGTAACATAAAAATAAAGAAATTAGAGCCTAAGAGCCATACCCGGCGGGAGTCGTATCCTGTGGGGTATGGCTCTTTTTATTTGTACGCTATGAGTTGGTATGACAAATTATTGCCTTCGATATTGAGGTTTGACACTAGATCGAGTGTCAAGTCAATGTCTATGCTGGGGCATGTCGGCCAAGTGGATGTGGACAATGGAGGGAATATATGGTATATGTCCGGATTATCCTCATTGCTTGAACGTAATGATTTTAAGATTGATATGTCATCTATTTCCGGAAAGGCGTTAGCTCTGAGAGTCTGTACGCCATTCGCTACCGTAACGGACAAGGCCGGCTCCATGTTCTCCAATGGCAAGTTTTATGTCGTGGACAAGAATGACAACGAGCATGGCATGTATAAGACAAGGGATGGAAAAACCGACTCCTTATATCCCCGATTTGAGAAGATGAGAAGATTCCTGTCTCGTCCAAATCCTTTGCAAAGCGGAAGGCAGTTTAACAAACAGGTCGAGATGACCATGAAAGCCTTTGGCTTTTGTCCGATATTCACGCTAAGGCCTATACCGGGAGAGTTGCCCATATCCATGTGGATCATTCCCCCGGAGTTGTTCCACGTGATCCTTAGCGGGAAATTATGGTCTCAAAGTGATTTGGATGGGATAATATCAGAGGCGTACATAGAATGGAATGGAGAGAGGATCAACTTGGAGAAGGATGATTATTTCATCGTGTCCGACTCGACCGCTATCATTGGTGGGTATCAGTCAGAATTAAGGTTTGAGACTACGGTAGATAGCTTGTCAAAGCCGGTAAATAATTGGATCAACCAGATGTCTGCCCGTAACACGTTGATAATCGATGGAGGCCCTAAGGGTATTATATGCGATGATAGTGGCGGGGACGTATATGGTAATAGTTCCTTGACCTCAAAGGAACAGAGGGAACTAAACGATAATTTCAAGAGAAAGTATGGATTGGTAGGAAAGTTGTATTCCATATTGGTCACCACGGCCAAGCTGAAGTGGGTACCGATCACGCATAGCTCCAAGAATCTGATGCTTCATGAGGAGGATGAGTCGTGTCGTAATATAATATCGAACGCTATCGGCCTTAATCCTAACGTCTTGATGCCGGATAGCAAGTTCGCCAACTTGCAGGAGGCCAAGACCGCCGCTTATCAAGACTTGATCATACCCGACTCTGAGAACTACACGGAGATCCTTACCGAGAATATCGCCTATGATGGAATGAGGATAAGGCTGGATTACTCGCATATATCTTGCTTGCAGGAGGACAAGCTAAGCTCCGCTCAAGCGTTTTCTACGTCTTCCACATCGGCGAAGGATCTGTACGACATGGGATTGATAACGATGCAGGAGGCGAGAAGAGAGATCGCTAATTACATGGACATAAACCCCGATGATCCAGAGGGGGATTTTAAAGACAACAAGGAGGAAATCAGTAATGAAAGTCAAGAAGAGAACAATAGGGAAGCAATATAAGAGGCTTCCTTTCGACGTGAAGGAAATGGCGTTGGATAGCCGTAAGATCAGCGGATACGCCGCTATTTTTGGCGTTAAGGACAAGGCGGATGATATCTTGATAAAGGGATGCTTCGCTAAATCCATAGCCGAGAGAGGCCCCGATAGCCAAGCGAACGATAAGATCATCCTGCTGTGGATGCACGATATGAGTGAGCCTATAGGTCGTATCACCAAGCTCATCGAGGATGATAAGGGACTTTATTTCGAGGCCGATATTGACGATATACCATTAGGGGATAGGGCTATAAAGCAAATGGAATCTGGTACTATCAATCAATTCAGCTTTGGGTACTCGTATGTATGGGACAAGATTGATTACGATGATAAGATGGACGCTTATATCGTCAAGGAGGTCGTGTTATACGAGATTTCCCCGGTATCCATAGGGTGTAATGGCATGACGGAGTATACAGGACTCAAGTCTGAGGATGATATAGCCGATCGTATCGAAAAACTTAGGGAGGATATCGATAGTGAGTTGATCACCATGTCTGTCTCCAAGAGATCAAGGATGCAAGAATTATTCGGAAAGGTATGGGCACTCGCTAGTCTTGAGCCGGAGAGGGGCCGAAAAGACTCCATGGGAAATCCACTCAAGGAAAAGGGAGCCGAACATGCAAGGAAGAGTCTATTCGATATAAAATTCAATTAATAATCAAAAAAAGAGAACAAAATGAGAGGTTATTTGAAAAACAAGAAGTATTGCTGGTTGATGGCGGTATTCGCTATCGCCACGTTAGTGTTATCGATGTTGTCTCCAGACACAAGCGTGGTGTCTTTGGCCGGTCTAGGGTTGCTGGGGTTTGTTGATCTGGAAAGTATGGATGAGGATCAAAAGAAATTCATCAAGGGCTTGGACGACAAGTTAGAGGAGATAAATATGAAGTTCTTGAAGGACGCTCTTCCTAAAAGCGAGTACGTCAAGGAGCTTACGAGCTTAACCGAAGCCATGAAAGATTTGAATGATAACGTATTGTCCGATAAGATCGACAAGAAGGACTTTGACACTTTCAAGGAGAAAGTTCTTGGAGAGCTCGTTAAGATCAAGGCGGTCATGGAGAAAACCCCGGATGGTGGATTTAAGATCAAGGGATTAGAGGATCAGGTAAGGGATCAATTGAAATCTTACATCAGCAAGGATCATAATGGACGTGAGGTCGTGGACTTGAAATCGGCTTGCAAGTCAATGCCGGGAAATAAGTTGAACATAACCATTATCCCTAACGTGAAGGCTAATACCCCCATTACATCGACTGTCACCACGACCGGCGTTCCAATGAGCCCGGGTGTTGTATTCGATCCATCTATTTCTACATCCCCATTGGCGGAAAGCGAGCTTCGTCAGTTCGCCAATGTCGCAACGATCAATGCCCGTACTATTATTTATACCCAGCTTAAGGATTCTACAGGGGATGCGGAGTGGGTTCCTGAGGGTGGATTGAAGCCTTCCATGACCGCTTCTATTGAGGAGAAAAGCATAACCGCTGGTAAGGTGGCGTTAACCGCTACGGTGACGGATGAGGTCATCACGGATCTACCTCAGTTGGTGGCCGAGATAAGAAGTGAGATCATCTATAAGATCGGTGTAGCCGAGGAGGAGGGTATATTGTTCGGTTCTGGCTCCAACGGAGAGATCAAGGGTGTTTTCTCCGACATTCCAGAGTATTCGCTTACCTCGTTAAAAGTAGCTCGTCCTAATAATTTTGACGCTATCGTGGCCGCTTATACTCAGATCGTATCGACATCGAAACGTAATTACACCCCAAATTTAGTTCGTGTGAATCCAGTTGATTTGGCGAACATGAAACTTACCAAAGATGCCAATGGCGCTTACCTATTCCCGCCGTTTACGTTGCAAGACGGATCGCTGATCTCGGGCGTACAGATCAAGCCGTCCACCACTATTACCGAGGACGAGTTTTTTATTGGGGATTTCCGCTATTTGAATATCCGGGACTATCAGCCGTTGAGTATCACTTTCGGCTGGGTTAACGATGATTTCCAGAAGAATCAGGTGACGATGGTTGGTGAGAAGAGATTGCTTGCTTATATCAAGTCTAATTACTTGACGGCTTTCGTGAAAGGTAAATATTCCACGATCAAGGAAGCCATTGACGCTAATCCGGCAAGCGATAGCTCAGGATTGGAAAGTTAAACTATAAAAGATAGAGATATGAAAAGAAAGAGAACCGAGATTGGGACGGCCAAGGGGTATAAGTTGGATCTGGCCGAAGTATATGAGATCACCTACGCAAAGAAAACGAAATACCATAATGTGGGAGACAAAGATCTTGTGTCATTGCCGTTGGCGATCATGTTCATAAACGACAAGAGGATATTATCAACCTCGGAGATCGACGAGGCTATTTCCAAGTATGGAATGACAGAGTTGCTCAATAGCTCCAAGAGATCAAAATAAACCGTTATGTTGATCGATGAGACATATTTCACTGGTGATCTTCATATAGACGGCTTGGTGCCCTCCAGCGGGGTACCAAGCCTCACGAATGAGGCCATAAACTCGGAGTTCAAGGCGTTGGCCGCCAAGTTCGAGAGGGATTTTTATAGGCAAATTCTAGGAAAGGATAACGCGGACGCTTTCGTGTCTTTCTTGGACTTGTTGGAGAAAGATCCGGATAAGGCGGATGAGAGGAGATGGCTGGATCTAATGGAGGTATTGGTCGATGATGCCGGAGGGACGCTCGAGTCTCCTATAGCTTACTATATCTATTTCTTCTATCTTAGAAGGAATCAGTTGGAGGCTACTCCTGTGGGAGTCACGGAGGCGGACGCTAAAATTGTCCCTTGTAACCGGAAGATGATTGACGCATGGAACCAGATGGTGTATATGAACGATTACCTGTCGAGGTGGCTCTTTGATCATCGTGATGATTACGGAGGGTATTTTTTCGATAATGATATGCTGGAAACGATAAATCAATTTGGCATATGACAAATCTGGTGGATATATTCAAGGATATAAGCGTAAAGGTAGGGAACCGGCTTGGGGTTGAGACCGGATTGGGCAGGAATGTGCTGGTAAATTATCTTTTCGGAGATTGGCCTTATATATCCAAGGCCATGGAGACTATTAGCAAGTCGAGGTTCACCGAGAGGGACAGATACCCTTTACTGGCGTTGTTCACTCCCTTCAAGGAGGTTAGGGACGATCCTGATACTTATTGCACGGTCTCAGTGGATATATTGTTAGCGACCCGGACATTGTCGGATTACAGCAACGAGCAGCGTCTAGAGATATCATACAAGGGGCTTCTTTATCCATTGTATGACATATTGATTGACGAGATAAGTAAAGACCGTAGATTCGATACCGGTTCAAGATCTTTCGTGAGCCACACGAAATCCGATAATATGCGTTACGGGAGCCGTGGCGTATATGGATCGGACGGGAAGACTCCTTTCAAGGACTTGTTCGACGGGATTGATATCTCCGGTATGGAATTAATTATTAAGAATAAAACATGTAGATAATTATGGCAGTAAAAATGTTCAGGGACTGCGGTTCCGAGATTTTCAATACCGGCACGAGCAAGTGTCCGTTCGTTCCCGACTATATCAAGGCGATCATACTCACTCCGGTAGGTATGACGTTCAAGATATCCGATTTTGACACGAAGCTGGGAGAGTACGCCCACGCCGACCGTCCGAACCGTGTCTATCCGATCTCGACGATCGCTGAGTACGCCACTTCCGGAGGGGAGGCCCAGACATCGGCTACCGGTTATGGCTCGTCCAAGATCACGGGTTATAGCGAGCTTGTCGAGACTTACACGATGAACGATTATGACGAGGGCTTGCGAACCAATCTCATGAAGCTCAAGAACGAGAGCATGAGGGTGATCTTCATCGACAAGAATAATGTCGTATATGGCGAGAAGACTGATACGGAAGGTGATTTCAAGGGATATGAGCTCGGTGCCGTTTATCCGGGCGGACAGAGGTTCAAGAGCTCCGGAGAGAACGCCTCGCTTACGATCAACCTTGTTTATAAGGACGTTGAGAAAGCTTGGATGAACGCTATATCTTTCACCAGCGATATCGATATCTTGGACGAGGCGAAGGGATTGGTCTGGGTGGATGTCAAGAAATTGGCTACAGGCGAGAATAAGTACAAGGTCGTGGAGCATTATGGCGGTTTTGACTTGACAGAGATGTACGGTACGCTATTAGGTTCCTCCTCCGTGTGGAATAACGTGACAGCCGCCACGTATAATCCCGATGACGGCACGTTATCTCTTACCCCGTCCTCCGGTACTCCCGCGCTCAAGAGACCATCCGAGTTATACACCGAGGATGTTAAAGGTATAGAGCAATGGTCATAAACGGGGTATCGTTCAATGATGAAGCTTGTCTAGGTATGGGAAGGAAGGCTTTCGTGAAGGCTCACGAGGGATCTTTCTTCCTCGACCGGGGAATGGCGGATCGAAGGAGGATATTAGGTGACGCTTATGATATAATGGAGAGGAACCATGGGGACGATAGCGGGAGTGGCGAACGCCGTGAGGACGCTGGAGAAGAACTTCTGGCCGGAGGTTACGAACAGCTTGAGGGAGAGCGAGGGATTGATCCATGACTTGATCACTGATCAACTCATGTCCGGGCTAGACGAGAACAAGGAGCCTTTGAAGCCTACCTATCTGGATGACCCGTATTTCGTGGAGACGACGAAGACCCCAAAGGCGGCGAGGGCCAAGGCCAGATGGTACAAGGCGATGAAGGAAAGCATAACCCCACCTAGATCCTCCGACATACTCCATCTTCCGCCACGGGACCCTAACACCCCCAACCTTATCATACGGGGCGATTACCACGCCAGTATAACGCCGATCGTGCAAGGCGGCAAGGATGGTGGCAAGATAGTCACGAGATCCATCGGTTTCTATGCCGGTGACGACGCTTTAGAGAAGAAATACGGCCCCGGTCATCTGGGTTTGACCCCGGAGGCTAGGGCTTATTTGATTGAGGAGCGGGTTGTTCCCGCGTTGGATAAGTTATTCAAGAAATACGGGTTCAAATGATAAAGCCGTGCAATTGCGCCTCGCAGAACAGGGCGATGGCCACATACGAGAACATAAGGAGGCTGGCTATCAAGATGGCCGTTTCCGATAAACGCATTTACGTGCTTATCCGTAAAACGGATGGCACGTTTGCCTTCGAGCCTTTAGATGCCATGGTGTCTAAAGGCGATATTGTTGAATATATCCATTATTTATAAGTAGTATGGCGAATATATACACGACATGCGACGAGATACCCTTATGCAAGTTCATCGAGATGTACAAGGGAAATCTTAACGCCCTTATAAAAGGAGGGAGGACCAAGCCCACCGATGGGGAGTTAAGGAAAGCGGCGATGGGGCTTATCGACGAGTATTCCGTTATAACCGGGAACAAGAATATCGCTATCGAGATAGAGGATAGGTCAAGGGTGGTGGATTGCAATATCAAGCTTATCCTGTTGGAGTCAGCGGATCATTTGATAGACGCTATGATGTACGCTGACGCTTCGGATATTCTTGGCAGGGTAGGTATCCGCATGCCGGAGGAGCCGGGAGAGCAAGATCTGATCGTCGCTAAAAAGAGAATCCAGTCCAAGATGTCGCAGGTGAAATATAGCCTGAGCGTTCTGGATAGGAACAAGTCTAAGGTGGTAGACCCCAAGGATAAAGATTTCACCCGTGAGAGAATGATCGTGTCCACCTATTTCAAGATGCGTATCGATCCTGACACGTTCACTGCGGCCGAGTACGGGAATATGATAAGGATTATGTTTAACCAATTAGAGGACATGAGGAATTATGGCGGGAAACGAGACTAAGATCACTGATATAGTAGGGAAAGAGGCGTTTGATCAACTGGAGCGTCTGGATAGGAAATTAGCGGATACGCAGAATGTCTATATCGGGTTGGTAAAAGAGATAGGGAAAGGGTTGACGATAAATCCCTCAAGCTTGTCAGAGTTGAACGCCAAGATCGAGGAGTACAAGAAAAATGTATCAGCGCTTAAAAGCACAATTGACACTCTCAATAAGACCAATGACCAGTACAAGAGAAAGATTGATGAGTTGATAGAGGTTAACAAGAGATATGCGGAAGCGGCTGGGAAAGTTCAAAATAGTTTAGATCAATCATCCTCTTCCATAGCCAAGGAATCAAACGCTATCTCGGAGACCATGAAAGCCAAGCAACAAGAGGTTGTCATAAGTCAGGAATTGAAGGGACTCATTGACCAGACATTGGGATCTAGGGAGGAGAATATACGCAGGGTCGCTCAAGAAAGGACGATATTGGCCCAACTATCCAAGGAGAAAAGCCAATTGAATAAAATGGAGAAAAGCGGGGCTATCTCAACTAAAGATGCCGTGCAAAAGAGGCAGGATCTGGTAAGGTCTGAATTGCTTCATCGAGAATCCTTGAGAGAGCTGTTGAACATTCTTACGAATGAGACAAAAATGATCAACTCGGCCAACGATAGTTATCAAGAGCAATCGTTGCAATTGGAGAGGCTGAGAAAGGCGTATAGGATGCTTTCCACGGAAGCCGCTAACAGCAAGTTAGGAGTAGAGTTACAAAAGAATATAGCGGCTTTGGACAATCAGGTAAAATCTGTTGATAAAAGTCTGGGACAGCATCAGAGAAACGTGGGTAATTATGTCTCCACATGGGATGGAATGGGAAACGCAATCAATCAATTAACCCGTGAGTTTCCCGCATTCTCGGTATCTCTCCAGACCGGCTTTCTCGCTATCTCTAACAATATCCCTATATTGGTCGACCAAATATCTCGGATAAGGAAGGAGAACGCCGCCTTACGGGAGGAGGGACTGAAAGGTGTTCCCGTGTGGAAGCAAATAGCTAAGTCCGCTTTGTCTTGGAATACCTTGTTGTCGGTTGGTATAACTCTACTTACCGTATATGGTAAGGATATCGTTGAGTGGGGTAAAAACTTATTGTCATCCTCTAGCTCGGCTAAGGCCGCTTCGGAAGCCCAGAGAGACTTGAATTCATCCACCGGGGATTATGCCAAGGCTTTAAAGAACTCGACATCATCATACGGTGAGAATATAGTCACATTACGAAACCTGCAAGCTGAATGGAATAATTTAGGAGGTAATCTCAATAAGCAGAAGCAATTTATCATCGACAATGCCTCTGAGTTTAAGAAATTAGATGTGTCAGTTACGGATGTTAATGATGCTGAGAATCTGCTAGTAGATAATACGGAGACCTTTATTAATGCTATGTCATTAAGGGCACAAGCGGCAGCTGCGCAAAAATTAGCTCAAGAAAAATACACAGAAGCGTTACAAAAGGAAATCGAGGCTGAAAACAGAAGAAAAAATCCTACGTTTTGGGATAGGTTTGATCTTACAAAGGTATTAGATCCAACAGCTCAATCTCTATTATTTTTGACTGATAGATTTGAAGTCTTTTACAATACGTCAGATGAAGCTTTAGCTAAAGCCGGCAAAGCGGCTGATTCTATAGAAAAGGAAGGTAAGGAGGCTGAAAAGGCGGGAAACATATATCTGAATGCTATGCTTAAATTGAGAGAGGAAGAAAATAAAATATTAGGCAATTCCGATATTCAACTATACTCTAACGAGGAGAAACTTAAACGACAGCAGGAACAAATAGAACGAGAGGCCAAGCGTAGGGAGAAATTAGAGATGGAGGCCGAACGGAATATTCAGGAGGCTCGTCTTAATGTGATGGATGAGGGGTATAAGAAAGACCGTCTTCTCTTGGAGCAATCTTTCCAAAAACGTATCGACGACGTAAAGACGAAAGGCGTAAGGGTTAATGAGCAAATCGAGGCTATTGAGGCTGAGAGAAGTAAGAAGTTGGCGGAATTCGACCGTAAGATCTCGGAGCAAAGGGCTAATGATGAGGCTCAAAATCGTCTTGCGATTGCAGAAAAAGGTAGCATGGATGAGCTTAATGCCCGTCTAGTCATATTACAATTGCAAAGAGATAAGGAATTAAAAGAGGCTGATAAGACTGAACAGGATAAGTCTTTGATTGTCGATAAATACAATAAACAAAGGCAGGATCTCTATAGAGATTATTATAAAAACTTGATGTCAACGCAACAATCTCAAAATGAAATATTCCTTTCTCAAAGACAGATAGAGATAAACGAAGAGCTTAATGCCTTGACTAAACAATATGAGCAAGGGATTATCAAGAAAAAAGAGTATGAGAAACAGAAATCGGATCTGGAGCATCAGTATGCTATGGAGTCATTACAAAGTCAATTAAGTATACTTGAATCAAATCTTTATTTGTTTGAAGGCGATGAGAGGCTAGAGAAAGAGAAGGAGATCGCCCGCCTCCGTGTTCAGTTATCGAAAGAGACCAGCGATAAAATCATAGAGGATGCCAAAAGAGAGGAAGAGGAGCGAAAAAAAGTAGAACAGGCTAAAAAGCGCTTGATACAAGAATCGATCTCTGCTATCATATCAATCGGTAATTCATTATTCCAGCGTCAAATAGATAATGTAGATGCGGAAATAGAGGCCAACCAAGAGGAGTATGACGCTAAGGTTGAGACTATAGACGCTCTTGCCGAGAAAGATATAATAACGACAGAGGAGGCCGAGGCCCGCAAGCGTGCGGCGGAGGAAGAGACCAGCCGCAAGAACAAGGAACTGGAGAAGAAAAAAGCTGAGTTGCAGACTAGACAGGCGAAGTTCCAGAAGGCGATGGATATAGCTCAAACTATTGCGGCCACAGCGCAAGCGATAATGGTAGCTTACAAAGATGCGGGACCTATCGCTGGAGCTATCTTTGCGGCGATGATAGCGGCTACCGGAGCCGTGCAACTAGCCACGATCATAGCCCAGCCCATCCCCAAATACGCCCATGGTACCGACAATCACCCCGGCGGTCTGGCTATCGTTGGCGATGGAGGCCGTAGCGAGGCGGTATTGGTAGGAGATAAAGCGTACATTACCCCGGATAAGCCCACCCTGCTGTCATTGCCTGCGGGAGCCGAGGTTGTTCCAGATCTCAATGATCCGGCTTTCCTTAGCCGCTTCGTGGATAACACGTATTGGCTTACCCACAATAAGAAAGGCGAGCCGGTTCAGATCGTCAATAATTTCGACGCTGAAGGGATAATAAGGGCTAATAATGAGATAAAAAAAGAGATAGGCAAGCTATCTAAAACCATATCCAAGGGTAGCAAGAGCATCGATTTCGAGAATTACAAGAGATCGAGGATGAATTGAGCGTAAAACTTGCTTTTCTTATTCTTTCTAGTTATATTTGCTGGACATATAAGAAGACAGTAGAGCCTTAGAGCCATACCCGATAGAGTCACGTCTATGGGGTGTGGCTCTTTTTGTTTTTACTGGTCAGCCTACCACAACAGGCTAGGAAGATATTGGGCGACAGCGGTCGCTAACAGCCTCCTTGATACGATGTGTTGTGGCTCGTGTCGGGGAGGTTTTTTCATTAAGAAGTGCCGAAGTAATCAAAATAACAAAGTCGTTTTGATCTTATGGCTAAAATTGCGGGAGAAAATATTTTGAACAATTAAAATTTTAAGATATGGAAGCAATTAAAATTTTTGAGAACGATCGTTTCGGTGAAGTGAGAGTAGCCGGGACAAGTGAGAACCCTTTATTTTGCCTTGCGGATGTTTGCAAAATTTTAGGATTACGTGTAGACGCTGTACAATCAAGACTGACGGATGCCCCCATTCGGATTGGGGTCACCGATTCAATCGGTAGAGAACAGCAAATGAATTTTGTCAATGAAAAGAATCTCTACAAGGTAATCATGCGATCCGACAAGCCGCAAGCCGAGCCATTCCAAGACTGGGTATGCGGAGAGGTTCTCCCTTCCATCCGTAAACATGGGGCGTATATGACAAACGACACATTGGAAAAGGCCTTGACTTCTCCCGATTTCTTGATCCAATTGGCCACAAACCTTAAAGAGGAACAACAAAAGCGTATCGAGGCTGAGCGGAAAGTAACTGAGGCCGCTCCCGCCGTGGCTTTCACGAAGGCCGTTCAATCAGCGAATAGTTCCTGCCTGATCGGTGAACTCGCCAAGCTGATCGCTCAAAACGGGTATTCCATCGGGGAGAAAAGGTTGTTCGCATGGATGCGTGACAACGGATATCTCGGAAAGCAGGGTGAGAGATACAATATTCCTAACCAGCAATATGTTGAGCAAGGATTATTTGAGTTGAAGAAAGGCGTAAGATCTGGTAATAACGGGGTGTTACATACTACTATCACGCCGAAGGTCACCGGAAAAGGGCAGGTTTACTTCGTGAACAAGTTCTTAGGAAATAAAGAGGCTTGTTAAAAACATAAACAGATAATGAAGTTCAATCGAAAATTCACTAAATTCATCTGATGAAGAACTGAACGCAAAAATGCGTTTAGCCTTTGTTATAGATACTTATGAGGATTCTACAGGAGAAGCATCGTTTTATTGAGTATATCTACAATATTATCTCCAATATGATCAGAGAGAAAGGGGTGTGCCGAAAATTAGGCTGACCCCATGTTTGCAAAATATAGACATGATTTGGTTTAGTTTTCATAAGCCCCCTCATGTCGTGAGACAGCAAGGGGGGATAAAAATATTAATGATCGTAAACGTCTCCGAAGTTTGTCTCAATGAAAAATATATAAAATATCTTTCCGTCCTGTTTTCCAACGAATGGCCTATTGTCTCCATTTGCCCTAAAAACGTCCAATTCCACTTCAGGTGTAATAAATTTAGGGAGCCTGTCTTTTGGCTTTATTTGGTCTCGTGTTATTTTCTCAATGCCAAATTCATGTCTACCTGATACCCTTATCTCTTTCCATCCTAATTCCGATAACTTCTGTAATCTAATTAAAAAGTCATGAAAAAAAGAATGGTCTTTACATTTATCAATTGAAAAGTCTATTAAATATTTAAAGGAGAATAGTGGATGATCTATATTTGATAATGTTTCTATCTCTGATCTACTGATTTTATTATTATATATAGAGTCATTTATAAATTTTAAATCATCATCTTTTTTATTAGCCTTCTTTTTCGACTTTTTCTTTCCATTATTAGATTTCATTTTAAACGAGATTTAAAAAATGAAGTGAGCTTATCTTTTGAAATAACGTTTCCTTCTCCTTTTGGGGTAGATATCCAGGGGGATTCATTATGAGTCATATTCATCAAGCCTGTAGCGGAGTATTTACCATACACTTTATACACCTCATTGAATAATGCCTCTTCTTTTCTATCCTCAAAAGAGAACTTTATCTCATTATCCGGAATAATCCCATTTCTACCATTTCCTTTATAATGATTATAAACGGAAGGAACCACCGGACCATACATCCAAGCTTCTATTTCATCATCAAAAAGAGGTGTGCCAAAATATGCGAGATGAAAGCCTTGTTGATAATATAGCATTTTCTGAAGCTTCAAATTTGTCATCAATTCACCGTCACTTGCCCTATATGCTTTAACAAGAAGCTGGTTTGCAATGTCTATTACTTTGTATGCCATGACTTTTAAATTTAATTAGTACAAGATATATATATGATCGATAAATGACCATAAAAAAGAAGGTTTATTCAAATCATATAGGGATAAACATCAATTCTTCTATCAAGTAACTCTTTAGACGTAAGGGATCTGAACTTTACTTGGGTATCCTTCTTTTCTGAAGCTGCGGTCACAATTTTGCTATTAACATCTTTGGGCCGCATGTCCTTACTGTTTTTGACTGTGCCCATATTCATTCATCTTTGTTGTTTTCGACACAAAGATGAGATAAACTGGATAACAAACAAAATTTTTTTAGCTAAAAAAACTAACAAATATTAAATATGATGGTAAATCTTTGATTGTTAATAATGTATGGCTTTTTTATTAGGCTAATAGGTCTGTTTAAAAACACTGCTTAGCCAACAAATGTGGCAATCTCATAAAAATCCCCTCCAGAGCCTTTTGGGTGGAGGGGATTTGAGGGTGGGGCTATTTAGTATATTTATTTATTTCTTCTAAAATCAAATTATAAGCTTTTTGAATCTTTTTAGCGGCTTTCTCTTTTACTTCGAAATCAACATAACCATCTGTAAAATAAACTCTAATATCTGTCACAAGTTTATCTTTAAAGAAGTAAGAGTCACCCGCATATGTAGGTTCTATGGATGAAATAGTCATACCTGAAACAATATTAGTCCTTGACACATAGGAATCTATTGATAATAACTCATAAACTTCTCCATCAGAAGTTTTTATCATTATCTTATCATCGCTGCCTATAACATTCCCTTGGTTGTACAACGACATAGATAATAATATATCGCCACTATTTCTGCATTTGAAAAAAACACCAGCTCCATCCGTAAGCCTTTGTTTTATTGGTACTATGGAGGTCTCTATATTTGCTTTACCAGAAAATGTATCAATTTCGCTTTTTTTAATTTTTTGGCCAAAACATTGTATAGAAAAAAAGGCTGCAAGTAATATATACAAGTACTTCATAAATAATTTATTTAAATAGTTCAGATTTCTTTTCATCGGACACAAGTTTCTCTTTTATTTTTTCTATATCGAGAACCGAAATAAAGTCCTCTATCTCTTCTGGTGAAGCAAACACCCAATAAATGGTTTCGTCTATATATCTATTAGATGAAGAAGTTGCTTTTTTTAGAAATGTAATAATATGTCTTCCGTCATCTAATACGAGAAATCTAGGCTGTAGCCTGTGTCCAAAAGAGAAAAACCATTTAGATCCATACCAGCATATAGTAGATGATGGCAATTTAAAATCCATATCTTTAGACATGTCTGTAACATTATTATCTTTAGCTATTTGAGACCATTCATTAAATTTATCCTTTATGGCCAATAATGTTCCTTTTAAGTCTTCGATATCAGAGCTACTAAATTCTAACATTGCTTTTGTATTGTCATTTTTGGCTGGGACTTGAATATAGATAGAGAATTTTTCTTTTTTTATTTCACTGGCTTCTATATCAAATTTTTTATTCCAATAAGAAGAATAATATTCTCCTACCAATTTTTCTGCAAATACCGACATAGATAGCATTAAAAGAAAGTTAAGTAAAATAAATTTATTCATGACTTGATTTAGTTTAATTAATGATGGGACAAAGATAGATAATAGTGTTAACAAAAGCAAATAGTATAGGAGAAAATTACATGTTCGATAACATATTTCTTAATTTAAGTAGTACTTACCTTGCCAACGCAGTATATCTCCTATGCGACTTGCAGTATATATTAGATGACAAAGTAAGTAGTATTGTCATTCCACCTTTATCTTCAATGGATGCCCGCAGTTAGGACATTTATACCCTCCATCGGTCTCTTTTTGTACTTCAGAGGGGGAAACAAACAATTGCCAAAAAGGGACGTTTAAGGCTATGGCGATCGCATTCAGTGTATTTGCTGATGCTTCCTGTTTCCCATTGATGATATTATACAAACTTACACTTGACAAACCTATAACAGATGATAATTCTTTAGCTGTCAATCCTTTTTCTGAAAGAATATCTTTTATTCTATTTTCCATAAGCCAATACTTTATATGATTACACCGCAAATATAATGCGATTCTTTTTATTTGTAGCTATTGTATAAAGAATAACATTATTAAATAGTGTTAATCATAATGTAATTCTTTATTTTATTATTGTTGCATATAAAGTATTGTATTATATTTGCATCATCAAAATAAAACAACAGTACAATGGCAACACAGAAATACAACAAGAGTGAGATCATGAAAGACGCATGGAGATTATTCAGACTTTACCGAAAATTCTCTTGGTCTTTTGGCAAGTGCCTTTCTATAGCATGGGATAATGCCAAGATAGAGATAAAAAATAATGAGGCCAAAGCCAAGAGATTGGCAGAGGAAGAAGCTAGACGCATCGAGTATCGCAAGCATGTTGTCTTATCTCATGTCGGTATGGCTAGCCTTTACGGTAACAGGGTTTATTCGGGTGATTGATAACTATACATAATAATATAAGAAATATGGAAACGATAGAGGTATTGAAGAACGTGCAAAGGATTGCGTTGGAGTGTATGATCGGAAGGAAACCGGTACATATAAATGTAGGCGTTATGCCGGAGACGGGCGGTTTATGCGTCACCGTACAGGACAGACTTCACGAGGTGGTCTACATGGAGATATTCAATGACTGGATGCCGGATCACAAGGAATGGAATAAAAAGACCTACGATAGATTCATGAGCGTGATAAGCGACATGACTTGCGTAAGGCTTGCGGGATAACTCGAACGACGGGGAGAGGATCGGAAGTAGATGCCCCTCCGGTAATATCGCCGGAGGGTTTGAAGGGATTTTCAACAACAAATATATTAAGATTATGAAAGAATTAGTATTTAAAGGCGATAATAATCGCATTTTCACGAACAGCTTATTGGTCGCTGAGAAATTTAATAAACAGCATAAGCATGTGATAGAGTCGATAAAAAGAATAATTGACTCAGCCGATATTTCGGCTCAGTACTTTGTTTCAACTACTTACGTTGATAGTAGTGGGAAAAGTAATATAATGTATGTTATGAATCGTGATGGATTTATTCTTTTGACCATGGGCTTTACTGGTGATAAGGCCCTTCAATTCAAGTTAGATTATATTGAGGCTTTCAACCGTATGGAAGAGCAGATCAAGACTGGAGGTTTCCAGATTCCACAATCTTTCTCGGAGGCGTTGATGTTGGCGGCCAAGCAGCAAGAGCAGATAGAACAGGCAAATAAAACTATCAGCAAGCTCCAGCCCAAGGCCGATTTTGCGGACAAGGCTTTCGAGACCTCGGACAAGGTTGATATCGGTATGGCTGCGAAGATATTGAAATTAGGGTTCGGAAGAAACATCCTCTTCAAGAAGCTTAAAGAAATAGGCGTGTTCTTCTCCAACCGGAACGAGCCAAAACAGAAGTACATCAACGCCGGGTATTTCGAGATGACCGAGAAGTTTATTGAGAGGGAGAATCATCCGGGCTTTGTCGTGACGAAGGTACTCGTAACCCAGAAGGGGCTGGCTTACATAAACCATCTTCTGGGAGGTGATCCCGGTGACGGTAAGATTACTAGAATTGTTTGAAAGATTCCCTTCCTTGACTATGCCAAGTATAAAATGTGACCTAAATAGATTAGATGTACGGATTAAGTACGTATACCCAAGACTTTAACATTTTGTGACTTGAAAAATAATTGTGGAATATTAAAAGATTGATTGAATATGAAAGAGAATGATATTACAGGGATTAGTGATAAAGAAGCCATCTTCAAGCTGTTAGATCATTACAGAGGTGATGTCGTTGATCTGAGCGTAAGCTTTAATATACTATTTGACGAGGTGCTGAAGATAAAACGTGATATAAGAGAGCTGAAAGAGGCAAAGCTCCCGGTTAAGGCCACGATGATACCATTGAAAGGAGGCCGATATGGAAAGTAATATAAAGCGATCGGATAGCCTCCATGATGATTGACTCTGGATAATAAGGGTCGGGGGATTGCCTCCGGCCCTTATTCATTACCTGCTTGTCTCTCTCATAATAAATATTGAATTATTCTTCGTTTTTCAAGGTGAGGATATTGGACGTTGGATTATTATGGGTATATTTGCGAAGAGCCTGAGAGCCGTACCGGAGACGTGTTTGTCCCCGGGCGGCTCTTATTATTTATATGCGTATGATAAAAGCTGTATTATTGATAGGAGGGAAGAGGTACGACGTGACGGATCACCTCAAGAACTGGGAGGACGTGGAGATATCGGCTAAGAGGAAGGATCTTGGAGGTGTCGTTCGATCCTTCTCCAACAAGTTCGAGTTCGTGAAGGGGGCATACGACCTTCTGGAGGCCGAGTACCTATCCAATTATACGAAAGCCTCGGCCATATTGGTGATAGGCGTGTTGAACGATAGCTGGGGGTATAACGAGAAGTTTCGTTGCAAGCTAGATTTCTCCACGTACCAGAGCGACGGGTATACGATATCCATAAACGCCATTGACGATAGCGTAGCGTCTATCATCAACGCCAACAAGTCGCAAGTATACGATATCCCGGTGTCGGAGCTAAAGGAGGATACATTGTATTATGACAGGATCTATCTTAACAACAATACGAAATGGTCCATAAATCCAAATGTGGATCAAACGCAAGATGACGTATATGAGGTTATCATAAATACAAAAGACATATATACGCTATTGCCAATAACTTATATAGATACAAATTTTGCCGTAAAGAACATAATAGATGTGTCAGATCAAATATTGAGTATCCATGAGGCTACAGGCGACAATTATATGATAAAAGGAATTACGCCACATCCTATAAAAATAAGAATTTCCTTCAGCATCAAAGCCGGTAAGACAAGCGAGGAGATCGTATTGGCTTTGTTTTTTGTTATACTAAACAAGGGAGGGGATATTTTACGGGAAGAAAGGACCGACATACCATTATCGGATACATATATAAATATAGATAAGACATTTGACATATCATTAAATCCGGATGATAGATTTGCCGTTTATTTCAACTCGGCGGGAGGTCATAGCACTGATATTCATTTGACAATTAAGGATGTAAAAGACATATCCGTATCTTATATAGGTCGAAATAAGCCGGTGGAAATAGACACTTTCTCTCCTAAAAAACTATTATCCTCGTTATTGTCAAGGATGGGCGTGTCATTGTCCGGCGATATCGTCTCCGGTTCCATGCCCATACCTTGGATGATGGCCGCTGAGAGCGTGAGAGGAATAAAGGACGCGAAGGTCCATACGTCCTTCTCCAAGTTCTGTGATTTCGCCAAGGCGTTGCTTGGGTATGATTACGAGATACTGGATAATAGCGTGCGTTTCCGGCATATGAATGATTTCTTCGTCAATGAGACGAAAGAATTGGATCATGTGAGCAATATGGAGCTATCCGTGGATGAGTCGTTGATATACTCTGGGGTTGAAATTGGATTCGACAAGCAGGACTATGATGAGATAAACGGGCGTGACGAGTTTCACTTCAAGAGCAGTTTCAGCACGGGATTGGACATAAAGGACAACATATTGTCATTGATAAGCCCGTATAGGGCAGATTGCTACGGATTGGAGTTCCTCGCTAACGAGCGTGACGAGGAATCGAAGGATACGGATTCCGACAATGACATATTTATTGTCCACGCTAGGAAAGATGGGGATAGGTTAGTTCTGGTAAGAGAAGAGAATGGGGGAGCTATATATGCCGTGACGGGAGTATTGTTCCCCGACACTATCTTTAACGCCTCATACTCGCCGAGAAATATGCTTCTCGTCAATAAGGAAAGGCTCGGGATATGCACGGATTACCTGTCTTTCACGGCCTCGGACGGAAACTCCTCGATATCGATAGGAGGCGTATCGGAGACCCTTCCTATATCCCTGCCGGTTAACGACCGGAGGATTAGGATTGATAAGGTGTCCTTGGAGACCCCGGGGTTATCCCCGTTCCCGGGTAATTACAGGGGCAAATTATCGTTCTCGTACGCAGGGAGATCGTACGAGGGATGGGTTAGCGAGATAACGGAGAAGATAGGGAAATACCAAACGGCATCCTATTCGCTGATATTGTCTAAAATTACATGAATTTGTTTTGACAATTGATCCTTATCCCCTATATTTGTAGGACATAACAAAAAAGAAATTAGAGCCTAAGAGCCATACCCGGCGGGAGTCGTATCCTGCGGGGTATGGCTCTTTTGGCGTTTATAGGCGTATGATAAACGTGAGCAAGATATCACCATTGCTTTTTGACGTGGGCTATAACGGCATCGAGATGGAGCGTGAGTATATACAACGCTTCTCTAATGCCGAGAATATAACCGTGCAATGCGTAGTATCCCCTTCCAGCACTTTGTCTATGAGGTTGTTCGACCTTTGCGCCAACGATAGCTTCGTCATATCCCCCATATCCTATGAGATCAACGACTCGAATAAGCTTCTGGAGTTTATCGTTCCAAGAGGGAATAGCCTTTATAGGGCTTCCATAATCGGGAGTGAGGGGCAGATAAGCAGTCTCCCCTTCCGGTTTTGCGATAACGGGGAATTGGAGGGGCTGACGGAGGTGTCCTATACCAACAGGGATAATATCACCTCGTTCGGGGCGGTATTTGAGGTTGGAAACAATCAAAGGACTTTCAAGCTATGGATAGAGGGAGGGTTCAAGTCGGATGGGCATTCCCTTAACGTTAGCAACGAGCAGTTCAGGACACAGGGGCAAGAGATCATAGAGCTTTACGCCGTACCGTATCAGGTGGACACGCTCACGATAGGGGATAACGAGGGGGTACCTTTCGAGATGGCCCGCTTGATCAATAACATATTCTGTCTGTCCGAGGTGAGGATAAACGGCGTTAGGTATGTCCGGAGCGAGTCCAGCGTACCCGAGAGGCAAGTGATAGCCGAGAGATACCCATTGTTTGATTATACGTTTAACGTTGAGAGAGCGGAGAATATCTCCTTTAACGGGTTCACGGAACAGTCGGACGGATCTTGGGTCACGGGTTCCATAAGCGTGAACGTGGCAAACGCCAAGGACGGGCAGGTTCTGGTGTATGATGATTCCGTGGGGGCCTTTGTCAATCAATCAAACTTGGATTCGTTATGAGCAAAAAGAAATTGACCAAACATATATGGTACGGGTCGGACACGGTGATGTCCGAGGGTAAGCTGCAAGCGGCTCCTCCTCCCGTCGCTATAGATGACGGGACCAAGGAATGGCACCTCTCCGGATTGACGAGGGGCGAGTTGTTCGTGAATGATTACGCCGGAGACCCCGCCTTGTTCATTCTTGCCAGTGATAATAAGGTGCGAAGGATAGGCGGTCAAGGTTCCGGAAGCGGAGGTGAGGGGGGAGGCGGCGATTTCTCCTTGGCGCAAGGTCCGGGTATAGACATAAAATCGGATATCAATAATATATATACGATTTCCCATAAGGATACCTCTTCACAAGAGAGTATAAATAAGACTAAGAAGAAAGGTATTGCGTCCGTATTGCTAGATGGCTTCGGCCATGTCACGGGCTTGGATACCTGTGACATCCTCGATCTTGAGGACTTGGATAAGAGGTATCTTCGCAAGGATATCAATGACAAGGCGGCCGGTGAGATCATCTTCGACAAGAAGATAGGCTCCTCCATCTTCCTTGACGGCATGGACGGTAAGGGCTGGGAGATCAAGGCCGACGGTTCCGGTATCATGGAGGCGTTGAAGGTGCGTTCCGACATATACGCTGGCAACAAGATCGGCTCCATATCGTTCGCCCCCGGCTTCACCGGCTGGGGCACGGAGATAGACATCCCTACGGCCACGGGAACCTTTGACAACATATTCGTTAGGAAGACCTTCTCGGCCTACGAGATAGTGTATTCGCAGATATACGGGTTGGGCGGCAACCAGATCGTCTCCGATATCAACAAGATAGGGAGGGTCGAGAGGCTGTCCGATCGTTGGAGATGCTACATGGACGACATGGACGGTCTCATGCTGATGAACCTCAGGGAAGGTGACGGCGTGAGGATACAGAGAAGGAACGGTATCACGTCCACTAAATATCTATTCGGTCGCTGTATCGGTATCTCATCCGACTATTTCGACGTGGCCTACCCGCTGATAGAGGGTACCGGCGAGCCAGAGGCGGGGGATTTCGCCATGCGTTGGGGTAACGACAGGGATACCACTAGGCAGGGCCTTATCTATCTGACATCGGCGGATCAAGGAGCGCCGTTCATCGCCGTATATGACGGTATCACGGGCGTTTCCACGCAAGACACGCTGAAGGCCCAGATAGGCAACCTCTCCATGATCCGTACCAAGAACGGTACGCAACTGAAGGGTTACGGAGCTTACCTTAACGGGATCTATATAGAGAACTCGTCCATATACCTCGATAACGGCATGACCGTGGAACAACAGTTCTCAGTGATGAACGGGGAGCTGAGGAGCGAGATCGAGGGGGTGAGGAACGACATGTCTCTGGAATCCGGAAATATACTTGTCAACTCCACGTTCGGGAAGGACACGAATTATTGGCGGTCGGAGAACGAGGTCCATTTCATCAACGTCGGGGGCGACCTGTTATGGATAGGCGGCGCTTTCTACTCGGAGAAGAGAGAGGTGGCGGACATCTACCGTGACGGTGAGCGCAACGTACTCCGTCTGCTGGGGACTACCATATACCAGTCAAACGCCAACATGAAAGGCGATAAGGCGGCTGGGACCTACTCGTACGCCTTTTTCTACAAGGTCATGAGACGAGGTGTTTTGACGGTGGGTTTCGCCGGGCAGGAGTTGTACGACTCCTTGACCCTCGATCCGTCCGACGAGTACGTCAAGCTGTCAAAAGTCGGCAAATGGGACGGTACCGGGGATTTCCGGATCGGATTCACTGGCGAGATATTGATCTACGGCGTGTCGTTGTTCAATGACAGGCTGGCCGATGCCGTGATAAAGCTTGAGACGCGGATATTACAGACAGAGGAGTATATCAAGTTACTGGCCACGAAGGAGTACGTGGACTCGGAGACCGGGGCGATATATACCAAGTATGACGCAGAGTTGTCGGTCATGGCCGAGGAGATATCCGCCCGTGTGACGGAGGAGCAATTCGCCACGGCGCAAGAGGCCATAACGCTGGCCAATAACGCCGCCAAGGCCGCCCAGACCGCCGCCGATAACGCTAACCAGTCCGTGACAAGCCTGAACACCTACGTTGACGGCGCTTTCGCCGACGGTATCATAACGGAGGCCGAGGCCAAGGCCATAGAGAAGTACCTGAATACGGTGAACACGTCCAAGGACAGCGTGACCGCCACTTATACTAAGCTGTATTCCAACACTTACCTTGAAGGGGCGGCCAAGACCGGTCTTAAATCGGCCAAGGATGTCTTGGACTCGTCTATAAGCGCCTTGATAAGCAGTATCAACACGGCCATAGCGGACGGAAAGACCACCGCCTCGGAGAAGGCCGACGTGGATAAGAAATTCGCGGCCTTCAACACGGCCATGTCCTCGTTCGAGAGCGCCGTGGAGACGGCGAACAAGTATATACAGGACAAGTTGAAGGACTATACCGATACGGCGACAAACCAAGTGAAGGTGAAGCTGGAGTCGGACTTGTCGGTACAGGCGGGACAAATCACGGGTATCTCCACTAGGGTGGACAATATAAGGAATGAGATAGACACGGCGGGATGGATCAACACTACGCAGGGAAATACATTGTTCGCCGCCAAGAGCTTGGAGAACGGCGATAATATCATATCGTATATCAACCAGACGGCAACCACCACCACGATCAAGGCGGAGAGGATTGACCTTGTTGGTGTGGTAACTATATCAATGCTTGATAGTAACTTGCGTGATACTATTAAAGACACAGTCTTTGATGTAAATAAAGCTTCCGATATAACGAGTGCTTTCTATCGGTTTAGTAACGATGGCATGAGTTTGAATCGTAGGATAGAGGTTGGTTCCGGTTCTATTGATAATCTCTCCGTGAAAGGAGGCATTTCACCAGATGTAAATAACGTATGTTTTTGGACTGGAGGTACATATGGACAAGCCGTGAATAATGAAGCTAAGATTGTCTTACGGCATGATGGGTCAGGATTCCTAGCTAATAAGAATATCTCTTGGAATACATCTGGAGATTTAAGTATAATAGGCAAAATACAAACCTCAGATAATGGGAATAGAATCATAATAGACCCATCGACGAGAAGTATTCGTATGATTAATGATAAAAACTCCTTAGCAGGAGAGATCTTGTTTAATGATATGACTGGATATCAGTCATTACCTGCATTCCATATTTATATGAGAAACGCATCTTCAGGTGTCTCCAATTATCGAGTTTCCATGGGATATTTCGGATTTGGATCTTACGATAATGGAGGAAATGTCTTGTTTAATATCTCCCCATCGGGATTAATGACATTTCCGTATATGTCAACAGTAGATCCAAAGGTGAAAGGAGCTATATGGCGGGATGGGAATATGCTTAAAATATCTTTGGGATAATATTAACAACTAAAATACAGTAAATCATGAAAGTAAATTTCAACAAGCCCCTAAAGGACTTCAGGGGGGAAGACATGAAGGACGAGTTCGGGAAAGTCCAGAACATCAAGGATATCGTATGCGCTAGGCTTTACTCGTCAGGCAAAGACATGAGTATAGACGATAAGTTCGAGGCTTACAAGCTAATGAAACGGATTGAAGCCTCCAATAGCGATGTGGACATTAACGACAGGGAGTCCCTGTTGATAAAGGAATGTTGCAACAATACGTTGACCGCCGGAGCTTTCGGTCAGATCTTCGAACTTTTAAACGTGTAAGACCATGGAGATAACGAGCGACACAAGGACAATAAACGGCTACTCGGAAGTGGCCGGTATCAAGATACAGTATTCCGCCTCGGTCAAGACCGATGAGCGGATAGACCGGATAACGGGCTCTTTTATCAAGGACGGGGTACGTGTGGGATCTCTGGCCTACGAGCGTAACGGGCAATTCTTCATGTCGGTGGACAAGCCCGGCGTGATAACGAGCAAGGAGGAAGCCGTGGCAGTCGCCACGCAGTTCCTCAATGACACTTACGAGATGTTGAACAGTCAAGCGGTGGAGTAATATGGAAAGCATCATCCTATCATCGGGCACTGAGGTGACCCCCGAGGACATCCAGAAGATAGCGTCGGCGGTCAACGACCTCTTGCTGACGACATCGAAAGACCCGGGGCAGTACGAGGAGGCCGATAGCCTGCAAGGTATATCGTCCTTGCCGGTGTTCAGGCAATCCGGATCGGCCTATGATCTCGTGCGTGTGGCCATATCCTTGTTGAGGGGCGTTGACGGGAAACAGATCGTCTTGCAGGTCACCGCAGATTACATACAGTGGCGTTACGAGGACGGGATGTGGCAGAACCTCATACCGCTCGCCGACTTGAAGAGGCCGGCCACGGAAGCCGCCGCCGATGTGCGTGAGAGGATGGACGCTATCGTGAGCGAGGTGAACGCCTTGAAGACCCAGTTCGAGAACGACGTGAGGCACGCCTTGGAGAGGGCTGACGCTGCAACCGAGAAGGCGAACACGGCGGCTGAGAACGCCAAGTCGGTGTCTGACCACCCGGGCTATATCGGCGATGACTTCCATGTCTACACGTGGGATTACGCTACCGGGGCCTATATCAAGACGGACAGGATACTGAAACCGGAGGCGTTCACGATCTATAAGGTCTATAAGTCCGTCTCGGCTATGGAGGCGGACAAGTCTAACGTCCCGGAGGGGAAGTTCGTCATCATCAACACGGGCAGCGTGGAGGAGGAGGATACCGGCAAGCTGTATCTGAGGACATCCACGGGCTACGATTACATCGTGGACGTGTCCGGCATGAGAGGCTTCACCGGGAAGACCCCGCAATTCTCCATAGGCACCATAACGGCGGGCACGTATCCTTCCGTATCGTTGTCCGACGGGGGCACGGACACATCCGGCAACCCCGTATACAGGATGAACTTCGTGTTGCAGAGAGGCCCTAGAGGATTCTCTCCCAAGATATCGATCGGCAAGGTGACGACCGGTCTCCCGGGAACGGTGGCCCAAGCCACGATAACCGAGAAGGGAGAGACCGAGGAAGGGGTCCCTTTGGCAGAATTAGATCTTACCATCCCGCAAGGACAGGACGGGGCGGTGGCCGGCGTATACAAGACAAGGGAGATCGACCATGTCCCGGGGGCTAACGACGTGACCTACGAGGAGGGCAGTGAGACCAAGAGCTACCCTATAGGCGGTGAGGTCTATCTAAGGGAGTCTCCCGGAGACGTTACGTTCTACAAGCTCCACGACATAGTGGAGGGTAAGGCCATATGGGAGGAGTCTTCAGGAGCCGCCTTGCCGGGGAACGTCTACTTGACCGGGGCGAATTACTACAATGAATCAGTAACAATTATCGATAAAGGGATATTATCATGAGCAAGAGAGGAGCTTACGTATACCAACAGATAGAGCAGTCCACCGCCGAGTGGACGGCTGACAGCACCATATACCCGCCGTCGCTATGGCTTTTCGAGCGGTTATCGAACGGCAATTTAAACATGAAGTTCTCGGACGGTGTCCATTCCTACTCCGAGCTTCCATTGATGATGCAAGACATCAAGGTGAGGATAAAGACTAACACGGACACGGAATACGTCTTGGAGATAACCTCCGCGGAGGGAACCATAACCACGCCTAACTTGCGTGACCATTACGACGATACGGATATCCGGAATCTGGTCACCGGTCTAAGGACGGACGTTGATAAGTTAAAGCCCGTTGTCACCTCCACCCCGTCTAGCGGTCAGATAACCATAACGCCGGACAAGGCAAAAAATGACGATCCGGACGTGTCGATAACGCTGGAGACCAAGGGGGACAAGGATAAGTCGCTGATGGCTGATGGCAAGTACCGTAAGCTGCCCGTGTACGGCAGGAACCTGTTGCTGGGATCGGGGAAGGAAGTTAGTAACTCGAATTACAATATCGCTAACTATTGGTTGGCGGAACAGATACCAGAAGGGGCACAAGTAACTGTTACTATATGGGGTGAGTTAGGAGAAGATGTCACTTCGTTTGCCTTATATAATTCTGGCGGCGGTGCTGGTGCTGGTGTTCCGATTCCTTTTCTGGTTCCGGTGGATGGTAAGGCGAGTATAACTTTCAATTGGAATACTCATGATTCATCCTCAGCAGTTTCAAATACGCATTTGGCTATTTTTATGTATCCGTTTGGGAGTACTCCTACAGATATCTCTACCATCCACAAGATCAAGCTCGAGTACGGCGACATCTCCACCGAGTGGACCCCCGCTTGGGAGGACATCCCTGATATAGAGGAGCGGTACGCCTACGGTGTAGAGTGGGACATGGCATCGTCAAGCCCGGACGGGAAGCGTGTGGGTAATATGCAACTACATCGGGAGTTGCCGGTGCAGAGTAAGATAAGAGGGTGCGTGTTAGATAATAGCGGGGGAGTGAAAAAATATTTAGGAGCATCTTCTTGGTCACAAGAGGATATGTCTATAGATTATCTTTTAGAGGCTATAATGGCAGAAATGGATAGGTTTTGGATTCGTTTCTACATAAAAGGCCTTAAGTTTGGATGTATGATGTCTGATACTCCTATGCCCGGATATACCTATATTAATAAACGTTATATGAGTGCTTTCGAGGGAGGAATAGATAGGCCGTCGATGACTTTATTGTCTGCCTATGGAGTAGGTAGCACAAACGTAAATAGAAGAGGTGGCGACAACACCGCCGACTGGGACGGCACCTACCGTTCCTTGCTAGGCTGTCCAGTCACCAACCTCACCCGAGACCAATTCCGGCAAGCCGCGAGGAAAAGAGGCAGCGGATGGGAAATGTATACCTACAACGCCCACAAGACCCTGTTCTGGCTATTCGCCGTCGAGTACGCCACGCTGGACAGCCAGAAGCCTTTCAACGCCCAGAAGGACGCTAACGGTTTCGCCCAAGGTGGCCTAGGTCCGGGACCGACGCAAATGGCGGATTGGACTAACTTCAATAACGCGAATCCCCTTATCCCATGCGGCTATACCAACGAGTTCGGGAACGGCTCGGGAGAGAAGGCATATGTGGTGAAGAACGCTTCCGGCGGTACTCATGCCACATTGATGGCTAACAGGTATCGTGGTATAGAGAATCCGTTCGGCCATATCTGGAAATACACCGATGGGGCCAACATACAAGTCACCACGGGTGATTCCGGATTGTCTATCTTATGGACTACCGATGACCCGTCAAACTTCAGCGATACATCTTACATAGGCTATAACAAGAAAGGCAACATCTGCCGTACCAATGGTTATGCCAAGAAGATGCTCCTAGGTGAGGATGGTGATATCGTAGCTACGGAGATCGGCGGTAGTAGTTCTACCTACTGGTGCGACTACTACTACACCTACACATCGGCTAACCACATGCAGGTGGTGCTGGTTGGCGGTGCTGCGGGCGACGGGTCGTATGCGGGCCTCGCTAGCGTGCATACGCGTAATGCGCCTTCCGCTGCGCGTCGTGACGTCGGTTCGCGCCTTTGCTTTTTCCCCGAATTTCGTAAAACGTCGGCGTAGCCGCACGTCTCACGTCGGGAATTTTTTTGTATAACGTTTAATGAGGATAAAAATGGAAGAAGAAAAGAATAAAGATGACGGCAGCTTGTCGTTCTTGAATATCCCAAGGGATAAGAACTCAAGGCATTTTAATTGTCCGGAGATCACCCAACAGAAGTTGACGAATCTCACGTTCTGGGTAATTGATTACATGGATGGTGTGTCCACCAAGTTCGGGAAAGACAGGGCGCTTGTCATGATCAAGGAGAATCTAGAGGATAAGGATAGTGATGCCAAGAAATTCTTTACGAACTCCCAAGAGATCAAGTACGTTCTTGGTAAGATAAAGGAGATGGACAAGTTCCCTAGGAAAGTGACGATGCGAGCCTCCGGGAACAGGTATTATCTCGAATGACGGAATGAGGGTCGATCATCCCTAGGTGGTGCTGGTTGGCGGTAATGCGGACAACAGGTCGAATGCAGGCCTCGCTAACGTGAATACGAATAATGCGCCTTCCGATGCGAATCGTAACATCGGTTCACGCCTATACTTTTAGAGAGGGGAAAAGATATTTAGAGAACAAACAGGGATGGTGGCCTCGCCTCTTGGCGAAAAAAGTCTCCCCATATAAAGGGTGTTGGTAGGGAAACCGAAGACTCCCTATGATAAAAAGCAAATTAATGACAATAAAATGAAGAGAATAGGGGATTTATTTGATAAGATAGCGAATATGGACAACTTGATACTTGCGGACATGAAAGCCCGAAGGGGAAAGAAGGATTCATACGGTATAAGGTTGTTCGACAAGGACAAAGAAGGTAATCTAAGCCGTTTGCTAAAGTCTCTGCTGGATGGCACGTTCAAGACTTCCAAGTACCGGACTGATACCATCTATGAGCCAAAAGAAAGGATCATCTTCAAGCTCCCTTATTATCCGGACAGGATATTGCATCATGCCATAATGAACGTCATGGAACCTATATGGGTTTCCGTGTTCACGGCTGATACGACATCATGCATCAAGGGAAGAGGGATAACGGAGGCGTATAAGAGGACAAGACGGGCTTTGTCCGATCGTGAATCCGTCTATTGCCTCAAGGTTGATATCCGCAAATTCTATCCGTCAATAGATCATGAGGTGTTGAAAGGCATCGCTCGGAAGAAGATCAAGGACGATCGCTTGCTTATGTTGTTGGATGAGATCATCGATTCCGCTCCCGGCGTTCCGATCGGGAACTATCTTAGCCAATATCTTGCGAATCTTTATCTCGCCTATCTGGATCACGAGATAAAGGAGATTATAGATATAAGGCATTATATCAGATACGCGGATGACATGACTTTTTTCCATCATGATAAGTGTTTCTTGAGAAACGTATTACTTCCGTGGCTTATCGATAGATTGGCCGTGTTGAAGTTGGAGCTGAAAGGGAATTACCAGATATTTAAGATTGCTGAGAGAAGATCGGATAAAAGCGGCCGTGGTATAGATTTCGTGGGGTTCGTTTTCTATAAGGAGCATATACGGATAAGGAAGAGGACTAAGCAAAATCTATGTCGTGCGGCGGCTAGATTGAATAAAGTCCCGAATATATCCTTAACGGAATACAAGGCAGGTCTAGCCGGTTGGCTGGGCTGGATATATGATAGCGATAGCAAGCATTTAGCTAAGAAAATTTTAAAACCAGAGTTTTATGAAGCGATCATGGAGCGACACAATGCCGCCTAGAATAGAGCGGGACGGTGACGGTTCCTACCTGTACCGGTGGGAAATTATAGAGGAGACAAGGGAGATGGGTGACGATATGGCCCCCGTGATCTCCTATAGTTACAACGAGGTCAGGGTATGGCCCACGTTGACGGCCAACAAGATATTGGAGGCCTGCATTAACGCCCTATGGGACAAGGACGTGGAGCAAAAGAAGCTGAACGACTACAACGCCGCCCAGCTAGGCATACTGGACTTGTCATACGTGGAGTCTTATAAGACGTTCCTTAACGAGAGGAAGGCGTTGAAAGACCGTGTGGATAGCGATTTCGCCGAGTGGGAGGCGGCGAGAGAGGAGGAGAGCATAATGGTTTTATAACTAATTAAAAAGGATCGGAAGAATGGATTGGACGATGATGTTAACCGCCGTATTAACCTTTGTTGGAGGAGGTGGTCTTGGAGCAGTGCTGATGTTTCCGCAAAAGAGGAAATCGGCCGAGTTGGAGAATGAGACGAAAGCGAGTGAGCAATGGAAGGAATTGTATATCAAAAGTCAGGAGGAAAAGAAAGGTTTGAGCAATCTTATAGATAAACTATACGACGATCAGGGACATTTTCGTGACGAGAATAACCGTCTTACAACCCAGATAGCGGTATACAAAGTACTTAAATGCAGAGATTTGAAATGTACCAATAGGAATCCTCCTATCGAGAACAATATAAATAGTGAGGATAAGGAGGATAAAGATTGCGATAAAGAAGGCTCCCCGAATCCAAATGGATAGGGGGAGCAAGAAAACTTTAGCTTCCTGTCTTTCTCAAGTGAGGATAGCAAGGTTAACAAAGTGTACAAATGTAATAATAAAATTATAGATATGGCAAATGAAAAATTACCTAGGGGACTTAGGCACAATAACCCCGGAAACATTCGGATCAATAGTGATCTCTTTCAAGGCGAGATACGACCTAGCAAGGACAAGTCGTTTAAGCAGTTCAATACGATGGCATACGGTTACAGGGCGATCTTCAAGATCCTGTCTAACTATTACCGGAACTATAAGCTGGACACGATCCGCAAGATGATAGGAAGATGGGCGCCGGAAAACGAGAATGATACGGACGCTTACATTAAGGCCGTATCCGATTACGCCGGTATCCCGGCTGATGATCCTATCAACATCAACGATCGTGAGCAGATGATCCGGATCGTGGCCGGGATGAGCAAGGTTGAGAATGGGAGAGAGGCTGAAATGTCGGACGTTATAGCTGGATGGAATTTACTTTAACAATAACAAGACCTAATGCTGTAGAGGTAAGCGTAAAATAAGATGAAAAAATATATTGGAACAAAACAGATTGAAGCAGAACCTATGACAATGGGCGAAGCTTTTGAGAAAGGATTGCTTAAAGCGGGAAGAGTACCTAACGAAAGCGAGAAGTCAAATGCTGGCTATCATGTGAAGTATCAAGACGGTTACGAGTCATGGAGTCCAGCAGGGCCATTCGAGAAGGCTTATAAGGTCTGTGAGACGTTTACGGATCGTCTCCAAATAGAATTGTCCGAATTATCCGATAAGCAAGAAAAGCTAGGTAAGTTTTTTGGTACGGATATGTTCAAAGGATTGTCAACGCAAAAGCAAGTATTGCTACGTGCACAATTCGGAGCGATGGAAGCTTATAGGCAAATCCTTATTGAGCGCATCCGTATTGAGGAAATCGCAAAATGAAACCGTGGCATATCATATTAATACTAGTGTGCTTGGTAGCCAGTTTCACGGCTGGCTACCATATCCGGGGGGATGTGACTGATAAAGTCGTGTCTAAATCTGATACCGTATTAATAACCGACACGATCCATGACAGTATCCCGTATCCTGTTTACGAGACATTGGTGCGGACGATACCAGAGCCTTTTCCTGTCTACATTACATTAGACGGTGACACGATTAAGGAACCTATATATGTCCCGGTGCCGATAACTCAAAAGGAGTACAAGACGGATGATTACCGGCTGTCAATATCCGGCTATAAGCCTAATCTTGATTACATCGAGGTTTATAGAAGGACTGAGTATATAACCAAGACGATCAACCCACGTAGATGGGGAATCGGAGCGATAGCCGGTTATGGAATCGGTAAACACGGGTTGTCTCCCTATGTCGGGATAGGCGGGTTCTATAGGATTTGGTGAGGCTTCCGTGGCTCACACCCGGGAAACCTCTGATAATAGAATGAATGCGTTATATGAATAACAAGGGCTGACGTTTTTTTGTTCATGATAATTTATATTAGTTTGATGGTGACTTCGTGAGAACGAACCGGAAAGGGAAGATAAAGAAAAAGAATCTTCCCTAAATAATCGGATCGGAAGTTTGATTATTTTTTCATGCCACGCACGACGGGAAGATTCTTGTATGTCTTTCTGCCGTGCATTTTTTGTGCCCGGCTTTGATAGTAAAACAAACCACGAAATAAAAAGTTTATGAATAAGGTGGAAATTTTTTACAAAAAAGTGATAGAGGCAGTCTGCAAGGAGTGCGGGACCGATCCGGTAATGATGTTTAGCAACAACAAGGAGAGGAACGTTGACGCTAGGGGAGTGGCTATAACCATACTGGCCGATCGCAAGTTGAGCGACAATATCATATCCGATCTGACTGGAATGACGAGGCAAGCCGTCAACCGGATGCGTAACTTGTACCCGGACAGGATAAGGAGGAGTTATTTCCTGAGAGGAGTATTAGAAAGCGTGAAGGAAAAATTAGCTATAGAAAATCCTCTATATTCGTGAACTTTTTTGATCTTAAAATAGTTGTATATACGAAATAGTGGAAAAATAGTTATCGTTTTGTTTGGAGATAGTAGAATTATAGTTACCTTTGCCCCTATCAAACCTTCGTTGTTTGTTATCTTTTTTTATAATTAAAAAAGAAAGGAGGCCAAATGGTAATGAGAGTCAAGGATGTTATATCCTTACTTGAAGAAAACGGATGGCGTTTTGTCCGGATGCGTGGAGATCATAGGATTTACTATAGGAAAGGAGCCAGAAGACCCATAGTAATTCCGGGTAATCTCAACGATGATCTAAAGGAAGGGACGTTGAATTCCGTTTTAAGGGAGGCAGGACTTAAATAGTCCTGCTGATGCCGCCTCCAGAAAACTTTTGAATTAATACATGAAAAACATAAGAAGAAAAAAAGACAAAAATGTATGCACACACTAAGAGTTATCATTGAACGGGCCGACAATAATTACTCGGCTTATATTGATGGTTTGGATGGTATAATAGTTACCGGTAAAACTATTGATGAGATAAAAATGGGTATGATAGAATCTATTGATACCTTTGTTTCGGAATGTGAGGAGCTAGGCTGTGATATTCCGGAAGAGTTGCAAGGTGATTACGAGTTGGTGTTTAAAATGGATGTACGGTCATTGTTGGAGTTTTATTCTGGCATATTTTCAAAGGCTGGTTTAGAACGTATTACAGGGATAAATCAAAAACAACTATGGCATTATGCTTCTGGAGGGAGAAATCCTAGACCCGAACAAAGCTTAAAATTGGAAAAAGCCTTGCATAAATTAGGAGAAGAGCTCCTTTCCATATCATTATAAAGCCTCCCTTAAAAGGTAAAAGCGTCGTCAATACAAATTGGCGGCGCTTTTTTTGTCTCATCCCCTTCCGCAAAGAACTAGCAACAACCTCGCAACAAGCTAGCAAGGAGATATTTATTTAGCAAAGCCCTTCTCATGATTTTTGTCGTGTCCGGTAATGGTGCCGGATTAACGACAAAAATTAAAGATAATGGATAGAAATTATTTTATCGGTACTCCCGAAGGAGGCAATTCCGGTGGAAGTAAGTTTGACATCATGGCCTTTCTCCCGAGCTTGATGGGCGGTGGTGGAAAATCATTGGACCCCAATTTGGTAGCGGCTTTGATGAACAATAAGGGCAATCAAGACGCTTGGGGCGGTGGTGGTTGCTGGTGGATCTGGATCATCCTCCTGTTCTTCGTATGGGGAGGCTGGGGTGGCAACGGCTTCGGCAACAACGGGGCTAACGGATTACCGGCTCAATTGAACAATGACGCTGGTCGTGAATTGTTGATGAACGCTATCCAAGGAAACGGAACGGCTATCAGCCAATTGTCATCTTCCTTGAATTGCTCTACCCAGCAATTACAAAACGCTATCTGCCAGATCCAAGGACAGATCCAGAGCGTGGGTAACCAAGTAGGCATGAGTTCTCAACAAATCATTAATGCCGTCCAAAGTGGTAACAATCAATTATTGAGCCAGATCGCCGAGTGCTGCTGCACGGTTAACAACAACATCACTAAGATGGGCTACGAGAACCAATTGGCTAGCTGCAACCAGACAAACACGCTGGTGAATACGATGAACAACAACACGTTGACTCTCCGTGACTCAGGTCTGCAGAACACCCGTGATATCATCAACGAGGTTCGTGATTTCAAGAACTTGTATCAACAAGACAAGATGGATCGCTTGACGGCGGAGAACCTAGCCTTGAAAGGACAGATCTCCCAAAGCAACCAGAACGCCTATTTCGCCGCTACTCTACAGGCGCAGACCGCCCCTCTAGGTAACGCCTTGGGTGATTTGAGCTCAAGATTGGCCAAGATCGAGTGTAACCAGCCGGAGGTGGCAAAGGTTCCTTACTCCCCCGTGGTAGGCATACCCACTTGCGTGGCCGCCCAGTACGGATTAGGCCTAGGTCTCGGTAACTGGGGAAACTTCGGCAACGGATGGGGATAATGAGTTAATAACCTAAAAATAAAGAGTTATGGCATTCATTAGTCCTTTCATAATGGCGAACAAGAACGGTATCCCACGTTTGGAGAGCACGGGCGTTACGGTCGGGACGACCAACGTTCGTTTCTCCTTCCGCAATCACCCGTTCCTGTCAGCCCCGTTTAGCGGGTTGATCTTGTTTCGTCTGGCCCAGCCTATCCCGACTGGTACTACCGGGACATTGCCGGTAGTGTTTGACACGAACGGCTCCACGCAGGCGCTAACGACCATTAACGGCGCAGATGTCACGGCATCCGATATAACCGGCACCGGAATCTACTTGTGTTACTATGAGTCGGGCAATAATACGCTCCAGATAATGACGGGAGTGGTGTGAGAGAGTATCAACGAGAGACCGGAGCGATCCGGCTCTCATAAAAACCAAGAAATATGTTCAAGAATCAGAGACAAGGGAATCCTTTATATATCCTTCATAAGGGGAATACGCCGTTTTGTGAGGTTGGAAGCATAGTCAGCGTGTCCCCTCCGAGACCGGAGAATCCAAATTTCAATATGTATGGTCCGCAAGCTAAAATCGTGGTGGACATAAAGGCCAAGGTAGGTGAGGACAACGTCAGCTTCTCCAACGTCTTGTCCGACGTCACCATTACGGATTACCCCACTACAAACGGGGAGAAACTGGTTGTGTCATGCGATCTAGGTGCCCTGAATACGGAGATCAACGCCATGATGCAGCAAAGCCGACAGGCACTTGACAGCATCGATTACCATAAATCCGTGATTGAGGGGTGCGAGAAGATGCTGGTAATACTGAACCCTGAGTTTGCCCGGGAGAAGGAGAGGGAGAGTGAGATCGCTAACATGAGAAACGAGATGTCCGATCTGAAGGAGGCTAACGCAAGGTTGGTTGCCATGATGGAGCAACTTGTCGGTTCCGTGAACGGTAATAATAACAAGAATAAAAAAACAGAGTGATATGGGAACATATAGCAGAAAACTGAGAGAGCTGATCGAGGAATTCGACGCCATGGAAGACGAGGATATGTTGGAACTGGCGAAGGAGGCCTATAAGCTTGGCTGTAAGGAAGGAAAGCGGAAGGCCATGGAAGGCTATGGCAACCGTATGGAGGAAGACGAAGACGATGAGTTCGAGGACGACGACGAGTTCCGTGAGATGTGGGAGCGTGGCGGCTACGGCAACCGTGGCGGCGGTCGTGGATCATCCGGTGGCGGTTATGGCAATCGCCGTGGGGTGCCGGGCACCGGACGCTACTCGAGACGATATCGTAGATAACCATGAGGGGGGGACCGGTTTCCCCCTCCTAAAAAACAGAGGAATATGAGACTAGATATGTATGATGATTTCCCTTCCGGCATGCGATCCTACCTGAAGGCGTATGGCTGGCATTTCTCCAAGGCCATGTGCGATTGGGCCGTATCCATGATGGAGAAGGAGGACGGAAACGGGAAGAAGGTCAAGATAACCCCTTTCACGAAGGAACAGGTGGATGAGATGCTGAAGAAGTATAGCGTGGACGTGAAGAAAAAGGGTGGATACGACTATGTTTACGCCGCCAACATGTGCAAGGCCGATTATCTTGGCTCCTCCGTGCCTAACGAGCAGTACGCCGCTCTTTATGTCAAGAACGTCTGCGACGATCCGGACGCTTACGACGGGATAGTGTTCACCCGGTTCTACGCTGATTGCATCGGTTCCGGCACGCCTATAATCTGGGAGGAGATGATGTGATGGGAGGCTGGGGCTACATACTGAGGATCTTGAAGGGAGAGTCCCCCAAGGACGTGCTGGCGAGTATGCCGGAGAAGGATTTTGACAAGGTATCCGAGGTGGTGGGCAATCTCAAGGCAACCAATCTCACCCGGCAACAAAGGAGGAGGATAGAGCGGGAGTTCAAGACGGTAAGGAGATGATACGACGGGATTACCATATCAAGAGATACGATTGGGTGATCCACGTGCTGTATAACGTCACGTGCTCGAGGACATCCGATATCATAGCCCTATTGAGGAGGGTCGGTTGCCCGGAAAGCAAGATACGGGAGGCTTATGGCAACGTAGGCTCCTGCAAGCTGGACGTGGGACTGACCTATTCTAATTACCGCAGCCGGGAATCCGTCATGGTGATAGGCCGGACCTCGTCCTATAGGGAGTTCGCTAATTCCCTGTTCCATGAGTGCCGCCATTTGACGGATCATATGTCCTTGGCCTTGGATATGGAGATCGGAGGGGAGCCTATCGCTTACTTGTCTGGCGATATAGGAGCCTTGATGTCCGATGAGATAAGGATGTTCATCTGCGATTGCCATCGTCACAGGAACGATATAAACGATGAGTTATGGGAAAGAAAAAAGAAGATAAAAAGAAAAAGGAATCCGTAAGACGGGAGATAGACCTCCTCACGGATTCCTTGGATTTCGAGCCTGTCAACTTCTATGAGGTGATGGCTCGGATTAGACACTTGATGTGCCTGTTATAATGAATCTGTCTCAATGACGGATTTAAGAGATATGGGGTCGTCTTCCCACGTTAAGTATTTACCTGTTAATTTATAAATACTGCCTTTTGGAAGTACGATCGCCGAGTTGTGATCCTCGACGGAAAAATATTCCTCGTCATGCGCCGATCTCTCGTCCGTCCATACCTCTCCTTGCCGCACGGGGAAGTTATCAAGGATAACCTCGTCACCATTCTTGTTTACGGCCAAGAACACTATCGTTTGCTTGCCTAACTTCATGACATATTATAGTTTACTTATTCCTCGATTTGATTGGCTCATCAAGTATTTTTATCGACAATAGCGGATCTTTCTCCGTTAAAGTGTTCCTTAATTTTCATCATTATGAAGTCGAAGTGATTTCTAAATTCTTTGGTATGAGTAAACACGGGAAAATCTATATCAGACAAGTTCATATTTACAATATCGCTCATACACTTTACATGCTCGGAATGAGCCTTATTATAACCTATCCTATAAGCATCCATAACCAACCTTCTGACATCCATCCGGTCTATTGATTCTGGCTGTGGATCACACACCTTTTTTGAATGTTCAATCGCTAGCATTGTAACTTTTTTCTTTTTCATGTTCATATCTTCTTAAAATTGAATTTCTAATTGTTTTTTATTAGCCAAATAGATGGCTTTGCTTACTCCGGAACACCACCAATTAAAGGCATCTTCGGCAGAGTCGAACTCTAAGTACTTTCCGTATAAAGTCCGTAGCTTTTCTATTGTATTGATATATGCTCGACGGTGTAGTGGATACATTCGAAATTCTGAACGTTGGCCTTTACTATTCATAGGGCAACCAATACAACCTATTCTATCCATGATTTTGTAAAGAGGACAAACGGGAATATTTCTCATTTTCAGAAACTCGAAAACTTCCGAAGTTGTCCAGTCGAGAATGATAGAAAGTAAAGGTTTATCGCATCCCAGCTTGCAATCGGAAGTAAACTCTTTACGTTTTGCCCGGCGTGCGCTTTCTTCTTTCCTTATACCGATTACTACAAGTTCATTCAATCCTCTTCGTTCTTTGATTACTTCACAACAGTATCGACGATTCCGGAGGGGTAACATCTTCTTTTTAAGAATAAGCTGAAACATCGTTTTTTCCGGATACAGCCAAGTCACATCGGGATAGTTTGACCGGATAAACCGAAGTACTTCCATCGGGTATACAGACGTTTTGTAGAAATAGGCATTGAACTTCACTCCAGCCATCTGGCAAAGCTCATAGATTACCTGTGAGTCTTTGCCTCCGGAAAAAGCCACATGAAAACCGCTTGGAGAGTATTTCAAAGCAAGTTTTTCATACTTCTGTAGGGTTTCAATGGCCTTATCTATTTTGCTTTGCAACATGATTCAGTTTTTATTAGTTTTACGTTAATCAATTTCTTTGATAAGCTCACTCACCAACCATTCAGGTGGAATAGCTCTTGCTTTACAGAAATTTTCAATATCTTCTCTCTTAATGTCAGACACCTTATGTCCTCGAATGGTAAACTCTCTTTGGGGAACTTCTATTTTCCTCCGATTTGAATATCCATATTTATCTTTATAATCATTCATATTTTCTTAGATGTTAATTCCGTAAGTATTCTTATCCTCTTTTGATACATTATACCAATTTTCTCCGGAGACTATACCATTAATACCTTCACCTTGCAAATCCGATCTATCTTTGATTGTCTCAGAGATAACCTTGATTTTAGGATAGGTCCCGGTGTAAATTGTTGGAACCGGCTTTACCGCCTGAACTTCAAAAATGGGAGGCAATCCTTCACCCAGAAGGTTATCCGGAACAACGGCCATTATTATCATTTTCCCTTCGGGAGCCTTCTGGCATATCATGTTGAAATATTCGTTCTTCATACTTTATATTCTTAGCTGTTAGTTATTCTTTGAAATCCAGTTATCAGTATCACAGTGAAAGCAATATCCGGTTTTAGGATGCTCCGCACCGTCTTTTGCTCCACAGGTTCCACAATAATACTCCTTGTCATATTCCGGGGAAAGACCTTTATTCCGTTCTTTGATAACGGCTTTTCTTTCTTCAAGCATCATCATTTTATCGGGATTACGACTCAAATAAAACTTTCTGACTTTCCGTATTTGTTTCTCAAACAGATCGTCAGATTCGGCAATTTGTTTTGATGTATATTTGCTCATGATTCGTTGTTTTTTAATTATGAGCCTTCCCGTGAAGGCTCGGTTAATACTATTCCTCAAGATCGGGTATAGGCATCCAATGGGTAACCTCCCCGAATACCTTATAAGCGTCCTCTCCGTAAACGATAAAGCCGCTATCCTTGCCATGTAGATAAGCGGTGGCTTTGCCCCCGTACTCACCTCTAACCAATACTATGTCTTGATTTTCCGGTAACCGCTCCTTCACGCTTATCCACGGAGATTGCTTTGCCTGCCATTCGACACCGGCTTCAAATAGATTGACACCGTATTTTCCAATGACAGTGCTAGATATTACATAGTGTCTAGCATCTCCATGGATCTTATAATCGGCATGAAGTTCCAGTATTATTCTTACCCTTTCTATCCTAGCCGCTTCCTCTATCGTCTGTCCCATATCAATATCTCTTTCCATGTTTATTCTCCCTTAGTTCGTTGTATCTCATTTTCTGCTCGATGTGCCATAAGAGATCTATATACAGCAAGTCTGCATTAAGAAATATAATTACGATAGAAGCCTTGATAACTTCGGCTATATCTCTATCCTCGGTTAGGATAGATGTTAAAAAGAACATCCTTTCGGTAAAGGACATTTCCTTTAAAACATAATCCCAGTCTTTATATTCCGGTTCATTCGTTAAATCGTAGATATCATCAAGGCTGATATCTAACGATCCGGCAAGGTCTAGCAAGCGGATAACCGCATCGGCCATTTCATCAGATACCGTATCCTTGACATATTTCTCAAATGCGCATTCAAAACGTTTGTTTTCATCAACTAAAGCGTAATAACGGTTAAACTCATGCTCAAAAGTCGATATGCCTTTGAAATATTTCCCTTTCCTATCCGCTTCCACGGCTTCCGAAAGCTCTGTTATCACTAGCATCAGAAGATGCCCATTGCTCAACTCCGTGTCATGAAACCCGTGATCGCATGCGCATTTGTACGCACGGTCACGGAGTGCGTTGAAATCAATCTTGCTCATATTTATTTATCTTTTTGAATTTTATATTCCTCCTTGGAAATCTGTCTGTAATAGTCAATGACCGCATTTTCAACTCCTTTATCCTTGGCTATAATCTCTTCCATCTCCCGGACTTTAAACTCATCGCATGCGATGAATATCCGTCCTCTATCTCCCCTAGGAAGCCAATACGAAGCGAAGTAGTATTTTTTCTTTGGGTTGAGAATGCCATAGATGAGATATATACCGTAAACCAAAAAGGCAATCGTAATCCAGTACCTTGGGATGATAAGCCCTATAGCCCATGTGATGAACACGAAAGAAAGAACTATCAGTATGGAGGTTATCAAGCATTCGATCTTATTCTTCATTCTTTATCCTCCTTCTTGTTGATCGCCTCATGAAGCGAATTATACACCCGGGCGAATATTTTTCTTTGCTCTTTGTCTTTTAATGAGTCCGCAAACTTGTGCATGACCATCTTCTTCTTGTTATCCCAGATTATCCGTGCCTTATCCACGCCGTCAACAAACAATATATGCGGATATTTACCCCATTGTATCAATATGCCATTATCGATAAGATCTGTGATCTCCTTTGGCATTAGCTCCTTATTACGGGCCATGCCTATGAGCTTACCTTCCTCTCGCTCTATGGCCGACTTGGTTTTGTCTATCTCCTTTTGGAGATTGGATATAGCGTTGTTCTGCCTGTCCCATCTTCGCATGGTGGCCGGGCCGTTCCTCTTATCGTTAAGAGGTTGCCCGTTAGCGGAGGCTACATCCCTGAAGTGGTCGTTGATCTTTTTGTTGAATTTATCCTCTTTCTTTTTAAGAGAGGATTTTAGTATCTCTAGTCTACTCATATTTATTCTCCTTCACTTCTAAGAATATTACATCTTGATTATCTTCTCTTTGGAAATTCAAACAAGCCATATTCCCACATTCTTCTTTAGGTCTGCTAAAGAAATAGCAGTCAATGCAAAGACCCTCGCAAACCTTTAGATTAACCTTCCCTTGACGGAACGTTTCGTCTATAGCGTATTCTTTAGCCACATTTACCCCTCCTGTATTATGACATCCCCATCCTTATCCGTGAACACGTCCACTAAATCGTAGTAATATTCCTTATCGGACGTGCGGATTATTACCTCCGCTTCCGGGTCTTGCTCTTGGAGAAGAGCTATTAGTTCTTTATTTCTCATGATTCACCTCCTTCCTTCAATTTAGCTATGAGCGCATCGGCAAAAGCTACGGCATATTCTGCTTGTGTTTTAAAAGCGCCTTCATAGACTTCTCTGCTTGAATTACTAAGAAACGCTGCCATCATTTCTTTTGCAATCTCATATCTGCGTTGTTCCCAATCAACGGCTTTATCCTCCGTCTTATCTATAACCTCTAGATCCTCTAGAGCGTTGAGTTCCTGTATGAGATCAAGCCCCTCGGAATCCACATAGCGTACCCAATCCTTTTCAGGACAGGCTTCGGAAGATTTGAAGGCGATAACATCAACGATCTCCCCAGTCTTTCTTATTCTCGCTTTCATGTCAAAACAATGTTTTCTCTAAATCATAATTAATCCAAATCACCTCCTGTACCTCACTGCTCCGGATGTTATTCTTCTTGACCGGGAACTTTATCATGTTCCAATCCCCGTACAACTCCCGCATTAACGGACAGTCATAACTACTTATCATTGCCTTGCCTTTGATCGAATGCAAACGATCGGAAAGCTCACGATGCTTATCGTCAGAGAACTCGTACTTGTAATCATTCGAAGAGGCCCGGCACTCAAGCGGATAGGGTGGGTCGGCGTAGAAGAAAGCGTTTGGGAAATCAAGCCGATCAATGCAATCCTTATAGTCCAGATTGGTGATCTGGAAATTGCCCCTGATCACCTCTGCGACCTCATGCAGTTTCTCTATCGCATTGTTCCATCGGGAGACAGTCTCTCCGCCCTTGGCGTTGACATGTTGCTTGGTACAATGCCAACCCTTGTTCTTCTGTTGCGCTCCCAACCCGAAGAATGATTGCCGGATACGGACGTAAAACCTCCTTGCACGCTCTATCTTATCCCCGGAAGGTTCCCATGAGTTATTATACTCCAGTTCGGAGCATGGGGTTAACAGCAATAACCTTGTCAACTCCGGCTCATGATCCCTTAATACCTCGAAGAAGTTGGTTATATCCCCGTTTATCTCGTTGGCCGTCTTGATAACCCTTCCCGGATAATTGATGGACACGGCCATGCTTCCGGCGAACAGATCGACCAGATGGGTGAAATCTCTTGGAAAGTTCGTGTACAGATACTCCAACCAAGTGAATTTCCCTCCGAAGTAATTGAAGGCTATAAGTTTATTTCTGTTTCCGCTCATGAATCATAATGATCAAATTAATAATTTACCCCGCTTTCTCAAAAGCCTTCTCAAAGACCTCCGGCCTTAGCAAGGCGTTGCTTATCGCCGTGAACGCCTTCACGATCCCGGGCTGCTCATTTAAGTTTATTCTCACGTCCTTTCCAGTGACCTCGCTTGATAACCGGTCACTTAGGAACTCTACCCTGCCCAAATCTAGATAGGACAGGGGATTGTACGCCAAGGGGACGATCCCCCGCATCCTTTCGCCGAAATCGTATATCGTGATCCTAGACATCTGCGCAATCATGTTTATCGTGGATGACAAGGATGCTATCCTGTTCGCCGAACCGGATACCCCGTGATCCAGCAATATCTGGCTGATCGTGTAGTAATACCGGTCTATATGAGGCTGCACGTCCTCCTCCATGCTTTGCGTTATCTCGGCGAACGCCTCCTTGTTGGCCTTGGCTATCCGGAAGATGTTGGTGTTATAAGCGTTTATCCCCCTCTCGATAGCGTTGGCCGTCCGTTTTGCGTTATGCCTGTAGTGCTCGCTATTCCTTATGGCCTCCATGAGTGATACCGTGTAGTTATACACTTGGTCGTTCAAGAAAAGCACCATGTAGGTTAGCGAGGTGACAAGGCCGTTCGTGTCCTTGTCGATCTCTTCCCAATCGTTGTATTGTTTCATTCCTCCATCCTCCTGATCATATAATCAACAACGTCCTTTACGGTATGGCATCGTCCGGGATCATCATTAGGGATCAATATGCCAAACTCTTTCTCCAGCTCCATCAATATCTCTACCTCGTCAAGACTGTCCATCCATAGATCATCCTCCAGCTTGGATTCCATCGTAAGTGGCGTATCTTTGTGAAAAAGTCTACTCTTTATGATCTCAAATACTTTGTTTTTTATAGTTTCTTTTTTCATTGCTGTAATTATTTTTTATTGCTCTCATCATGGATGAATGTAGCTTTCAACTATGATGAATGATTAAACCTTATTTGTTTTAGCGAACACCACCGACTCGTGATCCGGCCTCAGATGGGCCATGCAAGCCTTGCTGTACTCGCAAAATCTCGCACCCTCGTCCCGGAAGACGCATCCCCTGCACGGGATCTTGTTCTGCCCGTTGTAGTACGGCCTGTACTTTTCCACGATAATTTTCATGTCTCCTACCAACACGATCAAACCGGTAGGGGTGTTCTTCAGTCTGTTGATTATTTCCATGATCTGTTTTTTAAAATGGTTCTTCTTGTGATACTTCTTGGCTTATAGTGAACCCGCTATCATCATATTCCATAAAGTGAGTGGTCTTTGCGTCAAATTTCACGATAAACTTGGCTAATCCGATATTTCTTCCTTTCGCTATATCTATCATGGCTGTTCCGCCCACGGGATAATTCTGGAAAGGCTCAGGATAATATTTTCCATAAAGCTCAGGCCTATAGATCAGCATGACAACATCGGCGGCCTCCGCTATTTGTCCGCTGGCCCTTAATCTTGCCAATGAGGGGGCCGGATTCATTTGGTCCCTGTTTAGCTGGGACAAGGCGATGATCCATATGTCTAGTTCCTTGGCCAGATTCTTCAACCTACGAGCGGCCTCACCCATTTGTTGCTCGGTATTGCTACCTCTCATATTCACGGACAATATTTGCAGGTAATCCACTATCGCCCCAGATATGCCGTATTTGAGTTTCATCGTACGGATGGATGAAAGTATCGTGTCTATGTTAGAAGTGCTCCTGTCGTCAAAATAAACAGGCTTATCGTAGATCTTTCCTATTCCCATGTCGATACGGGTGAATTGCTCGGGCAAGAGTCTTGAATACATGATCTCGTTGGCGGGTATCCCAGACTCCATGGATATCATCCTAGCCGCTATCTGCTCTTTTTTCATTTCCATAGAGTAGAACGCTATCCCATCACCATTCTTGGCGGCGGATAACGATAAGGCTACCGCTAGGGATGTTTTTCCAGAAGACGTATCTGCCGCTATGATTATGAGATCTGATCTCTGTAATCCCCCGCTACGCTTGTCTATTTCATGGAATCCGGTAGGCGTTCCTGTTAGCTGTTTGTCATCGGATGCGTTAAGCGCCATTTGCCTTGATACCTCCTTGATCGCTTCCCTAAGGGTAAATACGCTGTCTTTCGATGTCAGGAAAAGCCCCTTGAGCTTGTCCTCTGTATCCGATAACGTGTCAACGATATCGTCCGACTCGGAGTAAGCCCTTGATATCAACTCCTCTCCGATATCAATAAATCTCCTTCTCTTCTCCTTGTCATGCAGTAGGGCGGCATGCTGGTAGATGTCGAATGTCATGCATGTGGATACTTGGCTTAACCTTAGCATGTCCGTGGAAGGGTCTATTTTCATCATCTCGTTGGCTACGGCTATCATGTCCGGTCTATCTCCTCTGCCGTCTATGTTGGATATAGCCTCGAACATGGCCCTATGGAAAGGATCATAGAAACAAGAAGGGGATAATATATCCCTTACCTCATTCAATGCGTTTCTTTCCGTCATTATCGTCCCCAGCACGACTTTCTCGGCCTCCGTATCGTGGGGGACTACCCTGTTAATTTCCATAATCTTTTTTCTTTACCTCCATTATCGTCTCAAAAATGCTATTCTTGAACTTTATGAGGCGATCGTCGTTGTTAATTTTCTTGACTATTTCCGTTAATTGCTTCCTGTTCATACGGTTTAGGATCTCTATCTCCTCGTCTGAAGGGAATATGGGCATCTCTAGTATCAGAGGAGCCTCCTTTTCCAGATATGAGTATAGATTAGTTTGCCTTATTGATGTTAGGGATTTGAGATCCACTTTACCTCTAGCTTTTTTTACTTGGTTAGAAGGAAGATCCAAGGCGTTTATGAACGTCCTTTTCCAGTCTATATTAGAGCTTTTCGAGCTTTTTTTCTTCTTCCATCCTAATTCGGTGCTCCAGTAGTCTAAATACGCTTTCTTTAGCGACAATCGGATGTCTATGCCCGGATGCAGACTTTGGCGTTGAGCTATGAACTCGTCATCGTTAGATAAGGATTCATAGGCTTCTCTCAACCGATCGCAGTACACATCGAAGCATTCTCTCCAATTATCCGTATTTTCATCTTCCTCTTCCTCTTCTCCTTCTTTTTCCCCCATACCCCCTATATTATCCTTAACTCTATTACTATCTATATTACCTATACCTATACCATAGGGGCTATCAAGCCCCTTTGAAGGGGCTACCAAGGGGCTACCAAGGGGCTTTTTAAAGAAATCTTCAATTGATTGAAAACCAAATGATTGCTTCATTTCTTCTAATCTTCTTATTATACCTCTATGCGCAGCGTTCTTAGAATTCAAGGGAAGGTTCTTTTGGTGCTTGATGAAATTACGTATATAAATATACTTACCGTCCACCGAATAAAGTAATCGTCCTTCAAGCTCCCTTAGGCCTCTTTCAACTTCTTGCTTACCTAGTACTAGATCAAAGCTGATCTTCTTCTCGTTTATTTCCATGAAGCCAGCTAGGTCGCAAAGGTCGCACAAGTACAAGAACAGAAGCTTGCTAGTCGCTTTCAGGTCGCAGAACCAGTTATCCGTCCATTTGTTCGTATCTGTATATCTATATGCCATGTTCTAGTGTTTTATTAAAAAGGAATATCTTTGTTCTTTTCTCTAAAGTCTTTTCGTTTTCTTTCGTTTTCTTTATATAGTTTTTCTTTAGCTTTAATCCTTCTTTGGGTTAAGGCTAATATTTCGTTTTCTCTATGGAAATAGCTTCCGTCATTGCCCGTCACTTTTAATATTGCATCATCGTGCTCAAGATATATTGATATATTTATATCCCATAGTAAAGAGGATATTTCAAATAAGGTTATTCCCATCTTCTGTAAGGATCTTATTGTTTCAAGTATATCGTTAAGCGCATTCTTATGTTCATCTTCATGACATTTTTCGCAAAGTGAAATCAATTGCCAGTCATCGTATTCCCATATTTTTTTATTTTGTTCGTATGCTAGATGATGTACATGAAGCGTATTATCTGTATCTCCGCATATTTGGCAAGCGAAATTATCTATGCTCAATATTTCTAACCTTCTTCTTTGCCATCTAGGGTCTTTTATTTGTTCCTTATAATCCATCGTGCCTTCCTTTAATAAATTATTCCTCTATTATACAATTCCTCCCTATATTGCTCCAACGCCTGAAGGCATCGTTCCTTGTCCATGTATCCCATTGGCATTATTCCGGCCAACCTTGCGTTGCATCGGTCTATGCCATATTTGAGATCCATGTTTGACATTTTCTTTATATCCATGATTACTTAAATTTAAAGTGTACGATATACTCCCCGGCCTAGACCGGGGCTTTTAAGATTTAATACGTGAGTAGGGCAGGGCTATTTGATAGTCCTCTTGATCTCGTCCATCAACCTCTCTGTTATCCTCTTGTCGTGCCACTCGTGCCATTCGGTGAATAGCCCCTTTGCGGCGATGAAGAAGAAGCAAGCGTTCTTTAGCTCCGTCTCTTGCGAAGACGTGATGCGTGACCATCTGAGCTGTTCTTTCACGTGCTCAAGTTCCTTGGAAAGCCGGTCGTTCTCCTTGGATAGGCGGTTGATGCGGATAGTTTGTTGACGTGCTGTTGGAGTACTCATAGCGTACCTCCTTCCAGCCCGGCTAAAATGAATGCGGACATCAATAAGATTAGTACCTTGACATAGCCGATAACGTCGTTCTTGTTATCGCACTCGAGCAAGCCGAATGACATGAAGGTTAATAGCTTGGCGATGGATCGCCATGATAGGGAGCTCGTTTCGTGAGCGGACGTGGTTGTGCAATTACTGTTGTTCGTTACACTCGCAGATTTCATAGGACTTGGCATGTTAATGAAATTTGAGTATATAAAAAAGGCTATCGCCCCACGAACCGCCAAGTCCAAGTTAAAACACAAGTGTCGTAACCCATGTGGATTGATAGCCTTTATATCTTTGTAGATATAACACGCCATGTCTAGCCATAAAAATAGCTACGACAAACTTGTTTCCTAATACTTGAACTGGCGGGTTCACTGCAAAGATACAACTCAAATTCAAAATGCCAAATGATTTGCTTTAAAAATATAGGACACGCATCCTAGTGATGTGCTATAGTGGTGTCGGTTGAGATGGATTGATAACCTCATTGTCTCGTTTTTGCTCTTTCCATTCCCTGAACTCTTTTAACTCAAGCAAAGAGTGGAAACCTCCTAGAACGAATGAATATACCATTGGGAGTTCTTGTATCGTATATCCTCCAGCTTTGCTTAAAAGAGACATCCTCAGTTTGATGTCTCTTTTTTCTCTTAGATAGTTTAAGATTTCTATTATCATGATTTAATCATATTGATTGCTCTTTTTAAACACCAAACAAATTGAAGTTTTTTTAGAACCACGGGATATATCCCGGTGGCGTGTTGTCCTTGTCCTTGAATCTTTTTAGATGCTCTTCCACGTTCAAACCCTCCCTTACGAGGATGATCGTGTTCTTGTCAACCCTTACGGGTATTCTCTTGAATTTAGGCTCCGGGAGTATATCCCCGTTTGCCTTAGTGTTCGCTTTGATCGTTCTCATATAAGTTATCGTTTATAGTTGTCGCAATACCGGAAGGAGTTAGCTACCCTCCCGGTGTTCAATATCTCGCACCATACGGCCAGACCATTGTGAGGCTTGCCGTGCACGCAATCGGCGCATCTGATACGCTCGGGTTGCTTGGTAGGTCTTTTAGCCATTCAAGTAGTCTTTTATAAGCACGATGAAATCGTCCAGCGATCGGCATATCTCATATCTGTACCCTTGAGCCTCTACCGCCTTCTGGAATGCCTTCTGGCTGTCCTGTTGCCGGCCTTTTCTTGTCTTCATCTCGACGTACAGGCCATGATGGACGTTATTCGGGACTGACAGGAACAGATCGGCTACCCCGGCCAATGCCCCTTCCGCTTTCAGTATAGCCCCGGTTACCGTGTCCCTCCGTCCTCCGTTCGGGACGCTAAAGAAGCATCCGGCGTATCTCGGGTATTGGAGACGGAAGTATCTGACGCAAGCTTGCTGGGTCTGTGATTCGATATTCCTCATTTGTACTTGTCGTCTATCAAGATTAATACAATAAAAATTATCGCTAGGATAGCGAATATGAACGTTATTACCCCGAAGGATAATAACAGGCTTTGAAAAATGTCATTCATAATCGTAATTGTCAAAATCGTCCGGACCGTAATCCGGAATGTCGTTACCGAAATCCATGATTGTTATTTGTTGTTGGTGGACGGTGCCGGGATCGAACCGGCCTCTTTACGTCATGCGCACTCCGTAACGTTTCATCCCGGAATACTTACCGCCCGAAATCCCCGCATATCCTCACGGGCGGCGGGGATAATCATTACTAAACTAAATCTAATACCATGAAAAACACACTAATATCAATATCAAACCTCTAGCTCTTCAATTAAGAGTTGTCCACATCCCATGAACCATACTTGGGATTCCGGTGATTTCTGGAGCAAGGCGATCTCTATTGCGGCCTCCTTGAACTTGCTCTTGTCATGTCCGGCCTTTTGCCTGATGAAGGATTGCGTTCTCGTAATGAGATTTCCGTCCCCTTCCTTGGGATCACGGGTTATGATCTCCTTGCACTCTCTCATCTTATCCTCGATTGACTTGTTCGACTCGGACAATGATTTCTCTATCTCTTTTTTATCGATATCTACAACTCTCTTGTTGACATCCGCATTGAACGGGAACACGTCCATGATCATTGTCTCCGTGACAGAGGCGATGGTATAATCCGCCAATGTACCCTTCATGCCTTCTTCTAGCACGGTTATGGCCTCTTTTAGACTAGAGGCTTGGGCAAGCATTTGTGCGGCGGTTTTCTTTTCCGCTCCGCTCTTCTCGTCCAACGTTATAAAATAAACCTTGATCTTATAGAACCGGTCACCATTCTCGTTGAAGAATAATTCGGATAAACGAGCTCGTTTAATGTCTGTTACCGTGAACTCACCCGTGATGAAGGGGCGGATCTCCTCGGTGATTTTTGCTTCCGCTTCCGTAAAACTTAAGCTATCAACTAAATATTCTTCTGTTACCCGTTTTTGATTGCCATTTTCTAATAATTTTTCAAATGACACTTTACATGAAAAATATGTTCTTGCCATAATTATTTATTTTTTATAAATTCCCACCTAAAACCTCCAGCTTGTCTATTTTTACCTTGACATACGCAAGATATGTTTTGACTTTTTATCCCTGTTGATTTGGCCGCTTGTGATATTGATTCAAATTCTCTTATATTATTTCCTTTATTATCAATTTGAATAACAGGTTTACCCGGCGCAAATTTCTTTTTTAAAATATCTCTTCTGTGTATCTGGTTTTCAGAAGAGTCACACCATTCTATATTTGATAGATTGTTATTGGTCTTATTTCCATCAATATGATTTACTTGATTTTTGAAAATATCACGGGGTAGGAACGATTTAGCTACTAATCTGTGAATAAGAAAACGTTTATATTTCCCATTCTTAAATAGTGTCACTGTTAGATATCCTTTACTATGCTTGCCAAGCGATAGAATTTGGGCATTTCTTTTATATCTTCCAGTCCCTTTACTTTCAAATATCCTTTCCTTAGACCTAACTCTACCCATATTAGAAACTTGATATAACCCTTCGTATCCAACTATATCTTTCCAAATTTCATCCATATTTATATCATGTATTGTGCATATTGTTAATAGTTTACGTTGTACTTCTTTCTTTCGTATTGTGGGATATACCCCTTGCAAGGGGTGTTCCCATTAAATAAGACCGGTTCCGGCCTTACAGTTTCCCCATCTTTTTTAGACGGGTCTTTCCAATGTCTCTGCCGTTTATGACAGAGGCAATGTCTTTTAGAGCATGCCTCATTGAGGCAGTATTTAAGATCTCTCATTTTTCTTATAGGTTTCCAGCTTCTTGACCTCCTTTTTAAGGAGTCTGGCAGCATCCATGTATTTGACGCTGCCATAAGGAGCGGTAATAATAATGTTGGTATGCCTCACGATCTTATCTATAAGATAATTTGGAGGCCTGTCACTTTTTCTCATGACTAAAAATTCGAAAGGTTTCTCATGAAATCGTATTCGGATATATCACGAAGGAATACCGAGAAAAGCACGTCCTTCACACGCTCGTAGAGATCCATGAACTCGGCCTCGTCCATCTTGTCGAAGGCTATCGACTTCGGGACCTCTATCCATTCCTTACGTGATATGCTATAGGCCGTATCGCAATGCCCGGCGGCGATCTCGACGGTCTTCCGGAAACACTCCACGCTCTCCTTGAAATGCGCCGTGGTCTTCTCGTTCTGGTAAGACCATGCGCAATTTATCAAGGCGAAATACTTTTTCAGAAAGTCGTAGTTCCGTGCCAGCGTTATCTTGGCCTTGTAGATCTTACCTAGCTTGAGTTTTTTCTTCTCGTCATAGTCGGAATCATAGCATGGCCTCAATCCGCTGGCTGTGTTGAGCAAGTATAGTTCCATGGTCAGAACGGCAATCCATCGTCTTCTCCAACCGATGGGGCGTTGTTGATATCCTCCGGTGAGGGGATATTGCTCTTGAACGTGGATTCCATCAAGTCACCTATGCCATAATAAACGCCTTCCTTTCGCTCCTCTTTCCTTGGGGCGCAAGACACATAATGCGTATAGGTGCGGTTGTCGAACGTGACAGGCTCTTTTTTCTCCCCGATCGAGATATTGAGGAAGATCTTCTCTCCCTTGGCCGTCATTACTTTTTTCATCAACTCCTTCGGTATGTCGCTCAAGCAGATTGAGCCGTATAAATTCGCCATAATGTTTATGATTTTAAATTTTAGATTTATAAGCGGGGCGGTCGGTTATTCGCTACGGCGGGGATAACCACCGTCCCGTAGCCACGGCATGCGTGGATTATTTTTTGTTGAATGTTAGTGGATTATTTTTTGTTGAATGTTATAGAATATGACATCTTAGCCATCCTTATCGCCGGATGGATCGTGTATATCTCCCCGGTCTCGTCATCAATGACCGTGGTATTATCCGGCACCGTCTTCAGGAACGCCTCCCGTTCTTTTATCTTGGCATCGAGAAGCATCCTTTCCTCGACCAGCCTAGCGTAGAGCGGATCATTGCAATTGGAGTGGTCGTAGGATACGCCTGTCTCCTTTATCTTGACCGTGGCCCCGTTCCAAGAGCGCTCCTTCCCGTATTTCTCGATCTCGGAAAGGACAGCGTCCTTCATCCGGTCATCGTCCAGCGTCCTCTTGATGGTCTCTTGCATCGCCTTTAACTTGACGACGTGTGATACGGGATCTACCTCACCTTCCAGTACCGGGTTCAAAAGGTCTATGGATAAAGCCTCGATATCGCTTTTCGTTAGCGGGGTCTTGCCGCTTAGCTCTAGTTCTTTGCTCATGACAGGTTATTGTTTATTTTATAGTTGTTGTATATCTCGATAATGGATTCCATTTCCACCTTCCCGACGATGTAGGACTTGTTTATAAGGCTCTCCACGAAGAAAGGCTGGTTGGATTCCTTGGCCTTCTTCTCGTTCTTGTATATCCACTTAGATATGGATTCCATGGCACTCTCATTATTTATATGATCTCTCGTAAGCTCTTTCTTCTCGTTGGAGTTAGCCTTTTTAGGCTGCTCTTTAGGCTGCTCCTTTTGGGCGGTATTACCGCTCGCTATGTTAGCGTCTTCGTCATCGTCAGCCACGATGCCTAGGATGGCGCAAAAGGCGTATCTCTTGGCGTACGTGATGGCCGATCCTATGGATTGAGCGTCCGCCGTATTGGATGGCATCCTTACCTTGGACGATATCCATTGACCGGAGGAATGAAGCAGTATGGTCCGGATAGAGTAATCATCCTCTATTAGCTGACATACAGAAAGTTCGTTGTCTGCTAATGGTTGTTTTGCCGCCCTTTTGCATTCGGATAGGTCCGCGTACTTAAACTTGTATTCTCCTCCCGTTTTAGTCCTTACCTTGACCTCGGAATTGAGGCTTGGTTGCTCTAGCGATCCTTGGAACTTGGCCAACGCTATCGCTAATTTGTCAATCTCTTCTGATTTGTCCATGTTATCGTGTATTTAAATTCGTCAGCCTCCGGGAGTCGAACCCGGACTAAGACCATCGGCCGCCCTGCCCTCACTACCGTGTCCCTTTCCACCGGGCCAATGATATCGTCATGGCCTACCACTTGTCTAGGATATCGGTTGCCGGTCTGGGTCGGGGTTGCACCTCGTAAGGGCGGGATGTTACCAATTATATGAATCACATAGGAACCTAAGCTCCTCCATGCTCTCCTCATATTCCTCGTTGTCCTCCTCCCCGTCGTACTCCGGTTCGCCGTCGGGGTCTTTGATGTAGATGTCTCTCATGCTCTCCATCGATAAGCAAGGAATTGAATTTATTCGATCTCGATAATCTCGAATTTTCCTTTCTTTATATATATCTTATGATTGTAGTAATCTTTGACTATTCCATGATCGGAAACTGTATTTATGTTTCCAGTGCAATCCTCAACATATGAGTTATCGCAAGCCTCGACCGTGGCAGAGCCGTAAGCCTCGACCGTGGCAGAGTCGTAAGCCTTGACCGTGGCAGAGCCGCAAGCCTTGACCGTGGCAGAGCCGCAAGCCTTGACCGTGGCAGAGCCGCAAGCAAATGATTTAGCATTAGAGGTGTGTTCTTTTCTTGTGTAAATGCCGGCTTCGGCTAGTTCCTCTTCAGAAAAGTTATTTTCTAGGTAATTTGCGTCAATCATCTTGGATGCACTCAAGACCCAATACCAATTATCGGTTATCGCTTTCAGTAAGTCCTGTTTGCTTTTTGCGTTTAACCCCATCCTGTATCCATCTTGACAAGCATTATGTTTTTTAGCCCGTTCAAGCAGATCTTCTTTTAATTCCTCGAATGTCTTCATTATTTTTCGTTTATTAGTTCTACAATGTCTTTTCTTATCTCTATCAATTCTTCTTTGCTAAGTGTCTTTAATTCGTCTAGGATATCGTCCTTCCTCGATCGATTCGGTCTTGATGGGGCTTGTACCACGTACAACACCCCGAAATCATTTTTCTGACTCATAAGTCATTATTACGATTTGATTTATCACAACAAATACTGATACTATGCCAAATATCAGTAAATGGATATGAGAAGGTTTTTCATTCCATTCGAAGATTGCGACTATTGAGGCCAGTCCCAATATTGTAGCTAAGACCATCCTAAAAGTAAAGATGATAATGCTCTTTATGGCCCGGAATATCTTCCAGAACCATGCTTGGTTTCTCTTTATCATATATATTGTTGTTTTTAAAATTCGGAAGAAAGGCCTCATATCCTCACGGACGGAGACCTGCTTTGTAAATTGTGACTGATTTTCTGATTGAATAAGCACCCCTAGGGGTGAAACGTGCTCCCTGCCGGGCTTGAACCGGCGACCTCTCGCTTATGAGGCGAATGCTCTCGACCAACTGAGCTAAGGGAGCGTTTGCTGGGGAATCCCACCCCGGCACAGTTTAAGTAAAAACTAATATTCCCTAATTGCCTGCCTCACGGCGGTATATTAAGGTCTTGGTTGAGAAGTGTATAATAATTAGCAATGTGATTTAAGCGTGGTAGCCGGGGGAACTCGAACCCCCTGTAACCCTGAATAATAATATAACTGGATAACCGGATTCTCACCGGACGCAAGCCTTTGTCTTACGGATATTGATATAATATGAATTTATTATGGTTCGCTACCTTCCCTAAGTAATTCCTAGGGTGGAATCCTTCTTTCTTTCATTGTGATCAAACTTGGTTATTAATAGGTCTATCGGTTTTTATTCGTTTTCTTCCTCTATTGTATCATCCAATAACTTATCGATAGCCATGATAACCTTATCCGGCAACTTATTGGCGGTATCGTTAGACTTGAGATATTCTATAGTTCCGCCTATTCCGATAATCATCAGCATATCCCTTTTAGAGGGGATGAACACTAGCAAAAAAATAGGGATTGATATATAGGCGGCACATTTGATAGCCATGTTCTTAAACTTAGAATCGTTTTCAAAGTCATCTTCCATAAACCATAAGGAAATGCATATGGCAATTAATATCCCCAAGATAAATACTGCGATTATCACCAACGTTTGTATGGCATCTAGCCTTGTGATCCAATAAATCTCATTCATGTTGTTATTATTTTAAATGTTCGCTCCCCCACAACCTCCAACGGTTTCGAACCCGAATCATAGACGGGTAGGGGAGTGTATCTTATGCGTTAGATAGACAGTTTGACACCGATACGGAAATATCCGTACTTCACTGACACAACGTAATATCTAACCTTTGTATATACATTATTAAATATGTAGACTCCAACGTCGGAACCGATTAAACTACATCGGGAGCGGGGATCATCATCCCTTCCGGTATCTTCGCCTATCATAGCCTTACCACCATACCTATATCTCTTGCGTATATCCTCTTATGGGGATAAGGATTTATTCATTAAGTCAAAGAACTCTTTTTTTTAGTAGCCCCACCGGTAATCGAAACCGGATATCTCCTTTAGGGGAGGAGCGCTCTATCCGTTGAGCTATGGGGCTTGGTTGTTAGCGATTCATATACGCTATAAGGCCGGCCTTGCTAAACACCCTTTTCCTGCCTTTATGAGCATGAGGTATTTCCTTTATATGTTCCCTCAGATATCGGATAGATAGCTTGGTGATCTTGGAGGCTTCCTCGAATCCAACGAACTCGTCCTCTTTCTGGGCCTCTTTCTCCAAAACGGACTCCACGATCCTTTTTACCTCCTTTCGCATGAGGGGAATCAATTCCTCGGCTATAAGCCTTGCGTCGTTCCTAGTCATAGCGTTTACTTTAATCTCGTTACAATCACGTCGTCAATGCGCCCCGCTGTTTGTATCGTAAAATCATATCCTTTAGTCTTCAAGTAATCCACGCCCCTTTTTACCTTTAAGTATGGTATGGTCTTGTTTTTTATGATTGTGGGTTCTCCTATATTGAATCCCAATAATGTCTCACTAGTCGAGATTTTTGTCTTTACATTTGTAAGATTCTTCATTTTTTATACTACTTTTGTTTATTACTCTTTTTTAGTACGCTGTGATAGTACTTTTGTTCTATCACAATGCAAATATACTTCAATTCGAAGTGTTGATCAAATTTTTATTGTTAAAAACTTCATTTTGAAGTTATTTATACTGATTCTAAATAATATATTTATGGAAAATTCTGTTATTCAAAGACTTAAAATGTATTTTAAGGATTCTTCTTTAAGAAATAGAGATGTGGCTAATAAAATAAATATGCCAGAGAAGACATTTAATAATAAAATGAACGGTTTGAGAGGTCTTGATTTAGATACTCTAACGTCAGTTCTACTTCATTATGGGGATATCTCAGCGGAATGGCTCTTACGTGGAGAAGGTAACATGAATAAGTCGGAAGAGAAGAATAGTGATATACATATAATGTATGAGACTAGTAGAAAACAAATACTATTACGAGACGAAAGGATTAGGGATCTGGAGATAGAGTTGGAGTTGGCTAATACTCGCTGTGAGGAATTAAAGAAGGAGGTTCTGGCGTTGAAGAGAATCGCAAAAAGTAGTTGATAGTGTTAAAAGGTCCCTTTTATGTTCTTAAACATTGAATATTAATATCTGAATCTATTTTGCTTTTGTTTTAAAAGTAATTATTCGTTTTTAATTACACTGTATTATGCCTACGGAAATAGATGTTTACATTGAACATGTGATTAGTCTGTCAAAAGATTACAGCATCCTTTTTGACAAGTATATTAAATTGGAAGAAAAGTGTAGGATTTTAGAAGAAAGGATTCTCTTGTTGGAAGGAAAGAGAACAGCTTCCCCCGCTCTTCAAATCTCTTTTGCTAGAGATTTGTTAAATGATGTTAACGGGGGGGGGGGTGAATCCTTATTCTATAATTAATGCCTAGGCATTAACGAAGTGGTTACAATTTTCAAGTATTTTCTATTTGTGATACCAATATACAAACAATTAAATTAATTAATCTGTGTATCAGATTGTTGAAGAACGAGATATAACCCCAGCCCGATCACGAGGGAGATTCTAAAAGAGTCTCCCTTTTTTGTTATAATCAGATGCCAGTTTTTTTCTTTTGCTTGTTTTGATCGTTGTTTATTGATCTTTTATGGAAAACTTTGAGTGTTATCTATCGGTTATTATATAGAAGATTTCGAGATAGAATTTCATAATTTTGTTTTTGATGGGATAAGGGCTATTAAGCAGGATTCCTGTATTTGAGATTAAACAGATTGTAAATATTTAAAAAGTAGATAAGATGGAAACATTTGACGATATCATTAAAGGGGATAAACCTGTATTGGTGGATTTTTTTGCGACATGGTGCGGCCCGTGTAAGGTGTTGAGTCCGACGGTCGAGGCATTGGGGAAGGAGCTGGCGGGACAAGTGCGTGTCCTTAAAATTGATGTAGATAAGAACGAGGCACTTGCCAGACAGTTGAGGATTCAATCTGTACCCACTTTGATCATCTTCAAGAAAGGTGAGATCATATGGCGCTCTTCCGGCGTGATGGACTACGGAAGCCTTTTACAGAAGGTGCAAAGCTATATTGATTAAAAGCCGTTCATCGGGATCAATACCGTCGGGATCAATAAAAGGAATCCAAGGATCACTAGGACAAGGATGAACTTCCATGCCCATTTGAACCATTTATCATACGGGATACGGCTTACTCCTAGAACCGCTATCAGGACACCTGATGTGGGAGTTATCAGGTTCGTGAAGCCATCGCCAAACTGAAAGGCCATGACGGTGGCCTGCTTGGATAAACCGATCAACTCCGAGAATGGGGCCATGATAGGCATGGTAAGGGCCGCTTTGGCGCTTCCGGAAGGAATAACTAAATTGATAAGCGTTTGAATAACGTACATCATCCCGACCGTAGCTACTTGTCCCAAACCTTCCATCCCTTTCGCTAGGTTAAAGAGAATCGTATCGATCACTTTACCGTCTTGCAGGATTACGATAATACCTCCAGCCAAGCCAACGACTAAGGCGGCGCTCATAATATCCTTGCAGCCCTCTAAAAATAGTTTCACAAGCTCATTCGGATTGCGTCCATTGGCAATTCCCGCCGCTATGCCCAAGGCGAAGAACAAGGTCGCTATTTCCATAATATACCAACCGTAGCCCATTACGCCTGTTATCAAGAAAAAGATCGTGAAGAATAAAAGGTTCAATATATATAAGTGCACGGTTTTCCGTAGGGCAAATATCGAGCAGATCACGAACGCTACGCTAAGAATCGGAATTAAGGGTAGTCCCTTGATTACGCTATTTCCTATTTTTAAGGATGTCTGGGGATAATAGATCGAAAAGATAACGAGTACGATAGTCAATAGGACGAAACTGATCCATGCGGCTTTCGGGGTTCTGTATACGATTTCCAAGGAATTGGTACTATGCAAATCTCTCCAATATTGATCATCCTCATAGACTGGAGACAATTGAGGGTTCTTTTTTACCTTGGCGGCATAACGCAATATCCATGTGAAGCCTACCGCATTGATAATACACCAGCAAACGATGCGATACTCGATACCGGAGAAAAGAGGAATCCCCGCCAAGCCTTGCGCTATACCGATCGTGAAAGGGTTTAAAATCGCTCCAGCGAAACCTAATCCCGCCGCTATAAAAACCATACATACGCCAGTTATGGAATCGTACCCCATAGATATCGCCATCGGGACCAAGACCAGACAAAAAGCGATGGTTTCCTCACTCATCCCGAATACGGCTCCGAATAGGCTGAAAAGTAGCATGATAGCAGTTAATAAGAAATTGTCCACACCTATTTTACGAAGGATAGGGTTGTTCTCCATTTTGCGTGCTTTCCGCAGGAAACTGACTGTTCCGATATCAAATGCCTTACTGTCGTTCACGATCCAGAATGCACCACCGATGATGAGGATGAAGACAATGATATCCGCCTTGTCCACAAATCCTTTATAAAAGGCGGAGAGTACTTCCCATGTTTGAGGTACGCTTTCCACGGATTCATATACAACGGTTCGCTCTCCGTCCGGGCTGATACTTTCCGTATATTGCCCACCGGGAATAACCCATGTCAATATGGCGCAAAATAAGATGATGTAAAAAATGATTACGTAAGTGTGGGGTATTTGTCTCTTTTTCATGATTCTGCTTTTTCGTCTTCTTCAGTTAATATTCCGATCTCGGGAAGGATAGCCCGGGCCTCACGGTCACTAAGCGTATCTACATCCTTGAGTTTACGTTGGATGGCACGGGTACGGATACCTAAAACCTCTTCTATTTGCCCGCTGGCGGTTTGCAAGTTCTTTTGGGCTTTCTCGAGCATACCGCCTACTTTCTCGAATTCTTTTTTCACGGCCCCTAAGATCGTCCATACCTCCCCTGAGTGCTTTTGGATCGCCAATGTACGGAAGCCCATTTGTAAACTGTTTAGTATGGCCGCTAGGGTAGTGGGACCTGTTACGACTACCTTGTAGTTTCGTTGCAAGTCCTCCAATAAAGCGGAACGGCGTACGACCTCGGCGTAAATGCCCTCGAACGGCAGGAACATAATGCCGAAATCGGTCGTGGCGGGAGGCGCCAGATATTTGTCCGAAATATCTTTAGCCATCTTCTTGATCGTTGTCTCCAATAATTTTCCGGCCGCCTCGATCGCTTGGGAATCTGCGGCATCGTAAGCGTCTAGGAGCTGTTCGTATACATCTTTCGGGAATTTAGCGTCTATGGGAAGGTATACGAATTCTCGGGCATCATCCCGTCCGGGGAGCTTGACAGCGAATTCAACGACAGCGTCCGAACCTTTCCGGGTATGTACATTCGCCTCGTATTGCTCTGGTGCCAATAACTGCTCCAATAACATACTGAGTTGGATCTCCCCGATATTTCCCCGGGTCTTGACATTACTAAGTACCCGTTTTAACCCGCCTACATCCTGCGCTAAGGTTTGCATCTCGCCCAGTCCTTTTTGTACACTTTCTAATTGTTCGGTGACTAAACGGAAAGATTGCCCGATACGGTCGTTCAATGTCTTTTGAAGTTTCTCGTCTACGGTGACTCGGATTTCTTCCAGTCTTTTTTCCGTGTTATCCACTAATCTCTGCTGGCGTTCGTCCAAGGCGGCGAATTTCTCTTTCTGCAACCTGTTAAAAGAATCGATACCACGTTCGAAAGCTTCCCTGAACTCGTTCATGGAATGAGCCAGTTCTTCTCGGTTATCTTTTGCTACCAAACGGCTTTCTTCCCGGTTCAGGCGGAAGTCTTCCCTAAAGTTTTTCTCGATATGGTCGAACGAGCGTTGTATCTCGTTTAGCAACTTTTCCAGGTCTTCTTTGTTATTATTTAGCTGTTTAGGACGCAAAAGGATTTGCATCACGATGATTATAAGAAGTCCGCCGATAATAATCCAATCCATCTGTTTTTGATTTTGACGTCAAAGATAGATAATCTGTATTTTGTAACAGCAGTTAAATAGAGTTAAATAAAAGAACATTGTTTATTTTCGTTTGTTTTATCGACAGAAAGCTGCTTATATTTGTGCAGCCAACTTAAGTAAGACTATTAAATTTACATACAAAGATGGCAAAAGTAACATTAAAAGGTAACGAAATTCATACGAACGGCGAGTTGCCGAAAGTTGGGACAGAGGCTCCGGACTTCAAGGGTGTAAAAAGTGATTTATCCGAATTGTCGTTAAGCGACTTGAAAGGAAAGAAAGTGGTGATAAATGTTTTCCCGAGCTTGGATACAAGTGTATGTGCGGCCTCGGTAAGACGCTTCAATAAAGAAGCCGCTTCGCATCCGGATACGGTAGTATTAGCTGTTTCTAAAGATTTACCTTTTGCGCATGGACGTTTCTGTACTACGGAAGGTATTGATAAGGTGATTACATTGTCTGTGTTCCGGTGTTCATGCTTTGAGGATAAGTACGGGATGCTTCTGGTAGACGGTCCGCTGAAAGGGTTATTAGCCCGTGGCGTGATAGTGGTCGATGGAGCTGGTAAGGTGGTTTATGAGGAACTTGTTCCCGAGATTACTACCGAGCCGAATTACGATGCGGCTTTAGCTGCATTGAAATAAATGTAGTAGATTATTGTTTTTCATTGGTTAAAGTTAAGGGTTAGTGTAGGAGGCCGTCGGATGTGAATCCCGCGGCCTTCGTTTTTGTGTGAAGAGGCTAAAGTTTTCCTTCCAGCTCGTCGACGATTTGCCCATCGAAGAGATTGATGATACGGTCGGCGTAGGTCGCGTCATGTTGCGAGTGTGTCACCATGACGATCGTAGTCCCTTCGGCATTCAGTTGACTGAGTAATTTCATAATTTCAAGACTGTTTTTAGAGTCGAGGTTTCCAGTCGGTTCGTCCGCCAATATCAGCATAGGTTTACCTACGACGGCGCGAGCGATGGCGACACGTTGCTGCTGGCCGCCGGAGAGTTGCTGCGGATAATGTTTGGCACGTTGGCTGAGGCGTACTTTGCGCAGGATGTCGAGTACTTGTTGTTTGCGCTCAGCCTTGGGGATGCCGAGGTATTTCAATTGGAGGTCTACGTTTTCCTCGACTGTAAGCTCGTCAATGAGATTGAAGCTTTGGAACACGAAACCAATGCGTCCCTTGCGATAGCGTGTACGGTCTTTCTCCTTTAGGTGCCCCACCTCTTCGCCTTCTAATAGATAGCTGCCCTCGTCCGGGTTGTCTAGCAGGCCGAGAATATGCAGCAGGGTTGATTTGCCGCATCCGCTGGGTCCCATGATGGCGATAAATTCGCCCTTTTTCACTTCCATGCTTATGCCATTGAGCGCGATGGTTTCTACTTCTTCCGTCCGGAAGTTTTTGCTGAGGTTCTTTATTTGAATCATGACTTGTCTTGTTTTTGTGAGAATGTATACCTATTATAGAATGTTGCTTTTATTCGGTCCGGATACTTTTGATGGGGTTACGGCGGGCGACTTTCAAGGTTTGCCCGATGATTGACACGAAAGCGATGGCTATGGTTGCCAAAACTGCTGCGGTTATGAGATACCACGGGAAGGCGATGCGGTTATAGAACGACTCTAAACTGATTTGAACCGCTTTCACGCTGATGGGCAGGGCGAAACAGGCGGCAAGCAACGAGAGTGCCATGAATCGTTTGGAAAGTTCCCATACCGCGCCACTTGTCTCGGCTCCCATCACCTTGCACAAGGCGATCCGTTTGCTTTGCTGTTCGGTGTAGCTTATCGACATGGCCAGCAGTCCCAAGGCAGAGATGAGAATGGAGATGGTCATGAAGCAAAGGACAAGCATCATCATGTTCTTCTCATGGGTTAAATCCTTGTCCATATAATCGTCGATATAATCGGCTTCCAAGTCTTTCGGCATCCCGATCACTTCTTTGGACACTTCCCGGCAAGTACGGCGGATGGCGGCTAAGGCTTCTGCCCGATCGCCTTGTATCTTGACGATTTGACGGATGATGTAGCCTTGTGGATCTAGTATCATAACGGCTCCATGCGAATCGGATAGGGGAGTAGCTAATGCGCTTAGCGAACGATAGTCGCGGATGACACCGCAGACGTTATATCGGTAGCCGCCCTTGTCATCCTTTTTTCCAAAATGGGGTCTGTTGGATGAAAGTTGATAACGACGGCAAGTCTCTTCCGTTACCCAAACCATTCCGGGCAGTGGGTCAGACCAACGTTCTACCACTTCGAAACCCAACAGCCGGAATGCGGCGCTGTCCATATCCGAAAGGTGGAGCCACGAGTATCCCTCTTCTTCCGGTTGTTGTACACCATCGTGACCGGTGATGAAAGGCAGTTTTCGTGCTAACGCTACTTCTGTCACTTGGGGTAATGCCTGTAAGCGTTTCTGGAGGATGACTTGCTTGTCGTAGGTATGTCCTAATTCCCATGTCTTGACAAATACAAGGTCTGTATTATAACCGGTCGGCAGGGTGGCAAGGTGGTATATTTGGAAGGCCATGGTGAGTCCCAAGGTGATGAGTACCGTGCTGATGACATTCTGCACGATGATGAACAAACGGCTGAACAATTGCTTGTTGTGCATTCGGAAATTTCCTTTTACGATATCTATCGGACTGTATTTGTAGGTGATGATGGCTGGTAACAATCCCGATATGCCGGCGATTCCTACCCATAGTAACAGCGAATAGGTTACCATCGCCGGTGAAGAGACCAAAGCGATCCGGGTGGAGAGCAAGTACTCGAAATAGGGCTTTGTGATGACGGCAACTAAGCAACCGCCGATGAAACAACCGGTTGTGAAGATAGCGGACTCTGCGAGGTAGCGTAATACGATTTGCCCTGCCGAGTCACCCATCAACCGGCGGGTCGCCATTTCATGGGCTCGTTTGCTGGTTTGCGATACAGTTAGGTTGATGTAATTGAAGATAGCCGAGAGGAGCAACACGAATGCTAACGAGAACAAGATTTGTACCTGTTTCCGTGTCCCTTTACGGAAAGGGCCGTATTGGTTCAGGGGAGAGAAATAAATCTCGTCCATGCGTGTCACCGAAGAACCCCAAAAAAGCCTGTTCGTGCTGTTGTCTTCTTTCCAGTATTCCCAATAGCCTTTATACTTATCGAGTAGTTTACGGGTAACAACATCGGGAGTTACCCCTTCTTCCAACGTAATGAGTATTTGCGTTGAACCATAACTGTCCATCCATGCATAATCCTTTTCTGCCAGTTTGAAAGGAATCAAGATGTCTATCGGTTTCAACAGCTCTGTCGAGCTGAAAGCCGGGAGAACCCCAATGACCCGTAGCGGTGTCTGGTTCAAGTACATCACGGTACGGCCGATCGGATTTTCATTCCCGAATACTTTGTGGGCGAATGGCTCGGAGAGGATGACCTCGTCTGTCCCGATCAGTGCTTTGTTGCGGTCGCATCCAATGAGCGTATAGTTGAGCATCTGGAAAAAATTAGGATCTGCCGCGATGCCGTTTACTTGGTAATATTGGTTGTCTACCATCAGGTTGGCCGCTTCAATATGGATCAGGCGTGTCCACTCTTTTATTTCCGGAATGGAAGGGAATAATTCTGGGGCAGTCCCGGTTGTCATACCGATCTCATCTCCATAGCCGACGGCATACAATTGGTGAGAGTACGATTGATTGTTACCGATATTAAATTCGGTGTCGGCATACGAGGCCAGAAGGATGACAACTCCCAGCGCGGTAGCCAATCCACAGAACTGGATAGCTGTGTAGAGTTTGTTACGGCCGAGAAAGGTAAAGTACGATTTCATATTTTGCTTGTTTTTGCTACAAAGGTATAGAGTGGCTGGTATCTGGCAAGGGCTTGGATGCCCGGTCGCGGTAGTTTGTATGAAAATCATACACCTGCTTGTATGATATTCATACAGCCTTTTTCCGTACCTTTATCCCCGATAAAAGAGATAAAGGAAAACAAACGAATCGGATATGGCAAATTACGGGACAATAGTGGTGGTAGATGACAATCCGGCGATTCTTACGGCGGTCAAGATCTGCTTGGCCGGTGAGTTTGACAGGGTATTGACACTCGCTTCTCCCGACATGCTTCTTACGGTATTGGCACAAGAGGTGGTGGACGGGATTCTGCTCGACATGAACTTCACGCAAGGGGGAAACTCCGGACAAGACGGCTTGCTTTGGCTTCGGGCGATCCACAAGAAGCATCCGGCTATCCCGGTGGTACTGGTGACGGCATACGCTGATATCAAGTTGGCGGTGCGTGGTTTGAAGATGGGGGCGGCGGACTTTGTTGCCAAGCCGTGGGATAACCTAGAGCTGATCCGCATCTTGAAAGATGCGATTGATGCCGGGCGTAAAGTGGTACCATTGGAACAGGTCGAGGCGGAACATGTGAGCAAGGTAGTGGAGCGTTGCCACGGCAATATCAGCCGGGCCGCCGAATTGTTGGGAATTACCCGGCAGACGTTGTATGCTAAAATAAAAAAGCTATGATGTTGATAGGCACTTTGGGAGTCGTTGTCGTTCTCTTTATCGGATGGTTCTACCGCCATCAGGTATTGTTGAGAGACCGGGCGCATCTGATGCGTGAGGCGATTCGTAACCAAGAATTTACGTTTCGTCTTCCTGTGAAAGGCCTGTTCTTCGGGGAGCGGGCGTTGCAAGAGGCCCTTAACGAGACGGGTAGGGACATCGGGCGGTTGCTTGCCCGCAATGAGGTGGAATCGTGGCAACGGCTGACCCGTGTGCTTACGCATGAGATCATGAATGCCACTACGCCTATCGCCAGTATCAGTCAGGCCTATCTGGAGCATCCCGCGATTGCCGGAACGGTTTACGAGGAGGGGATCCGTGCCATTCACGATACCAGCCGGGGACTTGCCCTGTTCGTGGACAGTTACCGGAAACTGGCGGAACTGCAAGAACCTGTTATCGGAAAGGTCTATTTGAATGATTTTATGGAAGGGATCCGGGCTCTTTATCCCGATTTAGAGTGGCATCTTTCCATTCCTTTGTCTGCTATGATGCGTACGGATCAGAATATGTTGCGGCAAGTGCTGATTAACCTGATCCGGAATGCTTGCGAGGCAGGGGCTACGACCGTGGATGTGTGTTGGAAGAAGGGGTTGTGGGTCAGCAACAATGGTGCGCCTATTCCGGTGGCTATCGAACGGGAGATTTTTATTCCTTTCTTCACGACTAAAAGGACGGGTTCCGGTATCGGCTTGTCGCTTTCCCGGCAGATGATGGTGCGGCAAGGCGGGGATCTTTGTTTGGCGCAGCGCTCTGTGCCGGGTTATCAAGTGACGTTTATAATTTCTTGCGTAGGATAAATTTAGGATAGGATATGAATCGGAAAATACTTCAGCTGGCCATACCTTCTATCGTCTCCAATATAACCGTGCCTTTGTTGGGCCTGGTGGATGTGGCGATCGTAGGGCATCTGGGATCGGCGTCGTACATTGGGGCGATCGCCGTGGGCGGGATGCTGTTTAACATGATCTATTGGATATTCGGCTTTCTCCGGATGGGGACAAGTGGGATGACCGCCCAAGCCTATGGGAAACGGGACTTGACGGAGGTAGTCCGGACCTTGCTGCGGGCTGTCGGGGTAGGGCTTTTGATCTCTCTCGGGCTTTGGATCCTTCAATCCCCGATCCTGAGGGGTGCGTTTGTTTTGATCGACGCAACGGAGGAGGTGAAGCGATGGGCCTCTCTCTATTTTAATATCTGTATCTGGGGAGCGCCGGCCATATTGGGTTTATATGGCTTTGCCGGTTGGTTCATCGGTATGCAGAATTCTCGTTTTCCGATGTTTATCGCTATCACGCAAAATATCGTGAATATTGCGGCCAGCCTATGTTTCGTGTTTGTGCTGGGTATGAAGGTGGAAGGCGTAGCGTTGGGAACACTGATCGCCCAATATGCGGGCCTCTTCATGGCGTTTGCTCTTTGGTTGAAATATTATGGGCGTCTGAAAGCGTATATCGATTGGAATGGTCTTTGGGGTGGGGAGGAGATGCGTCGCTTCTTCTCGGTCAATAGTGATATATTTTTCCGGACCTTGTGTTTGGTCGCTGTTACTACCTTCTTTACTTCTACAGGTGCGAGACAAGGGGATGTGATATTGGCCGTAAATACCTTGTTGATGCAGTTGTTTACCTTGTTCTCTTATATAATGGATGGTTTCGCTTATGCGGGAGAGGCATTAGCCGGCCGGTTTATTGGGGCTAAAAACGATGTGGGGTTACGTAGATGCATTCGTTTATTGTTTCTATGGGGAATCGGCCTCTCTTTATCATTCACGATTCTTTATGCGTTTTTGGGGAGGGATTTTCTGGGACTGTTGACGAACGATACCTCGGTCATTGAGGCTTCCGGGGATTATTTCTATTGGGTATTGGCGATCCCTTTATGTGGATTCTCCGCTTTCCTTTGGGACGGTATCTTTATCGGGGCCACGGCTACACGCCAGATGCTTTACTCGATGCTTGTGGCCTCGGCTACTTTCTTTATTATTTATTACCTGTTTTATCGATCGATGGGAAATCATGCGTTATGGATGGCTTTCCTTGGATATCTCTCCTTGCGAGGTGGTATGCAATGGATACTTTGGCGATATAGGAAAATTACAATGCCCATTATAAGCAACTGACAATGCCCATCGTAAGCGGCTTATAATGCCCAGTATAAGGAGCTTATAATGCCCATTGTAATAAATAAAGAAAGCGAGGCTTCTATCTGGTTGATAATCAAGTCTCGCCTTCTTTGTTATGTAGAATGATAGTTGTTTATCGTTGTCTGTATGAGATCAATTCTTCTGGGTTGAATCGTCCGATATAACCCTGATGTTTCTCAATCTCAGCCTCTACGTAATTGGTGTAAACAACCGCGGACTTAGCGAACAGCTCCGGCGCTTTCGTCGCATCTTGGATCAATAGATGAGCCATGATGATATCAGCGGCCATCTCCATCAAGCGGCGAGCCACGAAATCGAGTAATTCCTGATCTTGAGACTCTTTTACTTTCGCCATGCTAGCCTCGAACTTATTAGCCATCTCTACTAAACGAGCCTTCAGCGGTTCCATCTCGGCAGAGCAAGGGATCGCCTCGAATTCACGGATGGTAGCTAGGTAAGACCCGTTTGTCACGTAACGTATGGCCGCTACGGTCTGCAATTGCGTCGTGCCTTCATAGATGGAGGTGATACGGGCATCGCGGTAGATACGTTGGCAAGCATACTCCATCATAAAACCGGAACCTCCGTGTATTTGGATGCAATCATAGGCATTCTGGTTGGCGTATTCGGAATTCATACCTTTTGCCAACGGGGTGAAAGAATCCGCCAATTTGGCGTATTGCTTCTGTTCCTTACGCTCTTCCGGAGTCAGTTTGCGCTCACGGGCGATGTCGTCCAGTGCCTTGTAAATATCCACGTAACGAGCGGTTTGGTATAACAACGCACGTCCGGCATCCAGCTTCGCTTTCATGATGGCGAGCATGTCGTAAACAGCGGGGAAGTCGATGATTGCCTTACCGAACTGCTTGCGGTCTTTGGCGTAGGCCAATCCTTCGTTGTAAGCGGCTTGGCTGAGGCCTACCGATTGTGCGGCGATACCTAGGCGCGCGCCGTTCATCAAGGCCATCACGTATTTGATCAAGCCCAGTTTGCGATCGCCACAAAGCTCAGCTTTCGCGTTCTTGTAAACTAATTCGCAAGTAGGAGAGCCGTGGATTCCCAATTTATTCTCGATACGGCGTACGTTTACGCCCCCTTCCTGTTTGTCGTAGATAAACATGGACAAACCACGTCCATCCTTGGTACCTTCCTCGGAACGGGCCAATACGAGGTGAAGATCCGCGTCGCCATTCGTGATGAATCGTTTTACGCCGTTCAACCGCCAGCAATTCTCTTTCTCGTCGAAGGTAGCCTTTAGCATCACGGATTGCAGGTCGGAGCCAGCGTCCGGCTCGGTCAGGTCCATAGACATGGTTTCTCCTGCGCAGATACGTGGGATGAAACGGCTGTGCTGATCCTCGTTGCCGAACTCATATAAGGTTTCGATACAATCCTGTAATGACCAGATATTACCGAAGCCTGCGTCAGCCGCCGCTACGATCTCCGCGCACATGGTGTACGGCGTGATCGGGAAGTTCAAGCCACCGAAACGGCGAGGCATCGTCATACCGTTCAAACCGGCTTTTACCATCGCGTCGAGGTTTTGCTTCGTGCCGGAAGCATATTCCACACGGCCATTCGCGCAGTGAGGACCTTCGGCATCTACGCCTTCTGCGTTAGGGGCGATGATCTCTCCGGTGATCTCTCCGGTAATCTCCAGCACCTTATCGTACGAGTCTATCGCGTCGGCATAATCTTGTGGCGCATAGTCGAACTCTTCCTTGTCTCTGTACTCGCGTTCCTTCAGCTCGCAAATACGTTCCATCATCGGATTGTTCAAGTGATACTTGAGTTCCGGTATGTCTGTATAATAATTAGCCATCTTTACTTACTGTTCTTTTTGTAATACTTAATCATCTTAGGAATCACCTCTTCTACCGTACCATTGATTACGTAATCGGCGATCGTATTGATCGGGGCGTTCTCATCATTATTGATCGAAATGATGATACCGGCGTCTTGCATGCCGGCGATGTGCTGGATCTGCCCGGAGATACCGCAAGCGATATACAATTTCGGACGCACCGTGACACCGGTCTGACCGATCTGACGGTCGTGGTCGCAGAAACCGGCATCGACAGCCGCACGGCTGGCGCCTACCTCGGCGTGAAGCTCTTTCGCCAAATCGAACAATAAATTAAAGTTCTCCTTGGAGCCTACGCCATAACCTCCGGCCACTACGATCGGAGCGCCTTTCAGGTTGTGCTTCGCTTTCTCTACATGACGGTCGATCACCTTCACCACATAGTCTGTCTCGGGGACATACTTCGCTACGTCGTGGCGGATCACTTCACCTTTATAGTTCTCGTCAAGGACTTCTTTTTTCATCACGCCCTCACGAACGGTCGCCATTTGCGGGCGGTGTTCCGGGTTGATGATCGTGGCTACGATGTTACCACCGAACGCCGGACGGATCTGATATAATAAGTTCTCATAGGTAATACCCGCTTTTTTATCCTCGTGCGGGCCGATCTCCAAAGAGGTACAATCGGCCGTCAAGCCGCTTGTCAAGGCCGAGGATACACGAGGACCCAAGTCGCGACCGATCACCGTAGCGCCCATTAAGCAGATCTGCGGTTTCTCCTCCTTGAACAAATTAATCAAGATGGAAGAATGAGGAAGTGATGTATAAGGGAATAAACCCGGAGCGTCGAACACATGAACCTTGTCGACGCCAAAAGGCAATACTTGTTTCTCTACACCCTCAAGGCCGGAGCCGGCAACAATCGCTTCCAGTTGGCAGCCTAATTGATTGGCTAGCTTACGACCTTTGGTCAGAAGCTCAAGACTTACATCGGCAACGCTCGTGCCTTCTGTCTCACAATATACAAATACGTTGTTCATAATCTTATCCGATGGTGTGGTTAGCTAACAGTTCGACAATCAAATCCTCTACTTCTTGGTCGGAACCGGAGATCGTCTTGCTTTCCTTGGCTTGGAAGACGATGTTCTGGATCGCTTTTACCTTTGTCGGCGAACCGCTAAGGCCGCATTGAACCAAGTCTCCATTCACGTCGGCTACGCTCCATTCCTGGATATCCAGATACGGGCGGGTCTCGTACAATTCCGGGTAGCGAACGGTCGGTTCTCCATCTTGGTGACAGGCGGGTTGCGTGTTCCGTTCCTGTTTACCCATGGCGTATTTGTACTTCTGTACCAACTTCGCATTACGAGGACGGCAGGGAGCGGCGGAACCATTCACGGTGATTACGATCGGAAGCGGACCTTCCACGGTCTCGACACCCCCGTCGATATGACGTTTTACGGTGATACGTCCGGCCTCTTTATCTACGTTCAGGATTTCCTCGGCATACGTGATCTGGGTCAGTCCCAGTTTCTCGGCGACTTGCGGACCTACCTGTGCCGTATCGCCGTCGATCGCTTGGCGACCACCGATGATAATATCATAATCGTTGATTTTCTTGATAGCCGTGGCAAGCGCATAGGATGTGGCTAGCGTGTCGGCTCCGGCAAACGCACGGTCGGTCAACAAAAAACCGCCGTCAGCACCACGATACAAACCCTCGCGGATGATTTCGGCGGCACGTCCCGGGCCCATCGTCAGCAGCGTAACTGTCGTCCCGGGGTAAGCGTCTTTCAAGCGTAACGCTTGTTCCAACGCGTTCAGGTCTTCCGGGTTAAAGATCGCGGGCAAGGCGGCGCGATTGATCGTACCGTCCGCCTTCATGGCGTCCTTTCCCACGTTTCGTGTATCCGGGACCTGTTTCGCTAAAACTATAATTCTTAAACTCATATTATATAGGAATATTAGATTTTTATATTGATGTAATACTTCTACTTTCTTGTTAATCTCGAGGTGCAAAAGTAATCAAACATTCTTTATAACAAAGAACTTTGCGGAGGAAATTGCACACTTGGCGTGTGTTTGAGCATGTATTGCCTGCTGATTACTCGTAGCAATGATAGGTTCTCTTCCGGTTTGAGCCCGGTTTTTTTTTCTCGACGCGCCATTCCCAAGGCTGCGATTTCGTCAGCGTGCGGAAGAACTTGGAGAATACCGAGGGCTGCGAGAAACCCAGCTTGGCGGCGATCGCGGTGATGCTCATGTCCGTCCGCTCCATCAGCTCCTGAGCTTCGAGGAGAAGGTAGCGGTTGCGCCATTCCATCGCCGACATGCCGCCGATGGCGAGGATGGCGCCCCGGAGCTCGCTGGTCTTGAGTTGCATTATGCGGGCGTATTCGCTGGTGTCCATCCGGCCGTACTTGCGGATGAGATAGGCGAAGAGATCGATCAGGTTGTTGCCCGAGGGGCGGTTGCCGTCGAAGTCAGGAGGGACGCCCATCCAAAGCTCTTCTTCGGTGGGTTTACGCTTGAAGACGGTGATAAAGACATCTTCCGGGGGGATTCTCTTGAATGTTTCTTCCATGATGATCTGTTTTAAGGTTGTTTTTTCTCAAGGATTTGATCTTGCGATTCTTCCGGGTCAAATCTACGGATTATGATTGGATATCGCAAGTCTTAAAGGTCAAATCCATGTGTTTGGATTAGATATTTTAGAACTACGAGGTCAAATCAAAGGTAATGGATTTGACCCCGTAGTTTTACCGGGTCAAATCTTTTGGCTATCCAGCCTCTTTACGACTTGTCCGTACACGATCAACGCTACGGCGGATACCAAGGCGATCGCACCGAAGTAATACCAGATGTAATGGGCGTTCGCGCTTGCCGCCAGCCATTCCTCGTGAGAGGCAAACAGGGTTGGCTCCGGGCAATACTTGCTTAAAAGGAAACCAGACAGCCCGAATCCGAAGATAGAGGAGAGGAAAGAATGCAAATGGCTGAATCCAAGATAAAGACCTTCCTCTCCCTTGGGTGCTTGCAAGGAGAAATACTCGAGGAAGCGAGGGGAAATGAACGTCTCCGCCAGCCCTTGGAAGACAATACCTACTACCATCATGAAAGCTACGGGATGCATGCCCAGTATATTCGTATTCCCGTCCAGCATATTCCCGGATGCCATGCAAAGGGCGGACACCGGCATGATAAACATACCGACCGTCATGGAGGTGAGCGCTGTCCGCTTCCGCATCATCTGCGTGACCAGATTGACCGTAAGCACGACGACCAGCGGGTTTACGTTGGCGTACCAAGAAGGAGAGGCCCCCTCGCCGGCCAAACGAAGCACGTATTTAGGCATCGTGGCATACAGCTGGTGCTGAACCATCCAAAAGCCTGTAATGATGAGGATCAAGATCAATAACCGTCCGTTACTACAAACCTTGATCAGGGCGTTCCAGATTTGCCCGAACGTCTTGCCCTCGCCCGAATGCTGAGTGCTTTTGTAGAAGAACCAGATCGCTATCAATGCGAGGAAGGTCATGCTCGCCGAGAAATAGTTCAAGGTAATCAACCCCTCGTTACCCAACGCCTCGCGAAGCGGCTTCACGATGGTCTTTCCGGAGAAAGCCCCGATATTTACCATTGCGTAGAAGATAGAGAAACCCTTCGCCCGGGTTTCCGGCGTAGTCTCTTTAGCGACTGTACCGGAGATAACGCTCTTGATAAAAGCCCCGCCGCATACGATCAAGGCCATGATAGGGATAATGCCGTACTGAAGATTGCTCTCCAGCAATCCCGTAAAGGTAGTCGTCGTGCTGTATTCAACAAGTCCGGCGGATTGAAGCCAAGTAGGGTAAACTGCCAGTCCTAGATAACCACAAGTTAACAAAGTGAAAGCCAGTAGCATCGAGTTGCGGAAACCGATCTTATCGGCCAATGCTCCGGCGAACGTGGGCAGCAAATACAAACAGGCGGAAAAGATACCGGCGATGCTGGCAGCCTGAATGTCGTTAAAGCCTAAGATGCGGCTAAGATAAAGGGTGATAACGATAAATACGCCATAATAAGCGGCTCGCTCGAACAACTCGACGGTGTTCGCTACCCAGAATGCTTTACTGAACTTGATTTTCTCTTGTTTCTTAGTTGTCATGATATTTTTATTAGTAAGATAGATTAGATGGATAAGTAAAAGAGGAGGCGCAGGTGAGAAAATGAAGAGCTGCGCCTCCTCGTCTTTGTTTTATCGTATAGTAATTACGAATTAGGGCTTTACGGTATACGGTTGGTGGATCGCCTTATCGAAAGCTTTCCAATGCTCATCCGTCATGTTGCCCGGCGTAAACAACGCCACGCCAGCCGCTCCGTTTTCCATGGAGCCTCTTACGGCCTCCTCGATCTCGGACGGGATCAGTCCGTGGCCTTCCGGGTCCTTGATATTCGCCTTGTTCTGCCAATCCTCGCAGATGAACAAACCGCTATAAACCGGCTTCTTGCCTTGCACGGAGGCTACTTCCTCTTTCACGATCGGAGCCAGCCAAGAAGCGTCCTCCAGATAGAAATCGTTATAATTCATCGGGAAGAAAGCGTCGATATTCCATTTGTTCCATTCTTGACGAACCATCCACTTGGCGTGAGAGTCCGGCCCCGGGAATACGGCGGCGCTCACTTTCTTGCCTTTGCCGTGAACCTCGTCGGCGATGCGGTTTACCAATTTCGTGATCAAGTCGCAACGGAACTGCGCCCATTCTGCGCATTTGGAAGGATCCTCTACGGATTTGATGTCGATACCGGTAGCGGCCTTGAAATCGGCCACGCATTTGTCACAGTAACAATAGTCCGCCGTAGGATATTCCTCGTCCATCACCAAGCCGTATTTTTCCCAAAGTCCGCGGGCCAGGATGACATCCACGTAACGGATATAATCCAGATGGATATAATCCACCTCCGGGATATCGGCTACCTTGCCATACAGATTCAGCAAGAACTCCGCCGTACCTTCTTGGTTCGGGCACAGGCATTTGTAATAAGGCACATACGCCTGTACGGAATAGGCCGACTCGCCTTTCCGGTTCACGGCGTAGAGGGTGGAGTCCAATCCATGTTGCAACATGGCGGGAATCCATGCGTGATATTCCATGCCATTGGCATGGGCCGCTTTGGCGGCACGCTGAATTTTCTCCGTGTCATGGCCGGCGTTGTAGCACATCCCGTCTACTCCGTGGGCATGCCATTTACTAAAGTCCGCCTGTAAGGTTTGCTCGGTTGTATTCCCACCTTCGCCTTGCCATGCGTAGACCTTGACTGTTTTCTCGGGAGCCTTGACGCAAGCCGTCAGAGCGACGGCCGCCAAAGCGATAAAGAGCTTCTTCATATCTCGCAAGCGCATAAAGTCGGTATTAAGTTACGATCGCCGTAAGCGTTATCTACACGGGCTACGTTAATCCAGAACTTGCTGTCGTGCAACCATTCCAGCGGGAAGGCGGCCTTCGTGCGGGGATACGCGTGTTTCCACTCGTCGGCGGTCACCTCGTATTCCGGATGCGGGGCATTCTTCAAGACGTTGTCCTCCTTGGATGCCTTGCCTTCCTCCACCTCCTTGATCTCGCTCCAGATACATTCCATTACCTCTACGAAACGATCCAGCTCGGCCTTGCTCTCGCTCTCGGTCGGCTCTACCATCAAGGTGCCGTGTACCGGGAAAGATAGGGTAGGAGCGTGGTAGCCGAAGTCCATCAAACGCTTGGCGATATCGCCCTCGTCGATGCCCGAACGCTCTTTTACCGTGCGGCATTCCAAGATCAACTCATGACCTACACGGCCTGTCGCTCCGGTATAAACGATACCGTACGTATCCTTAAACTTAGCGGCCAAGTAATTGGCGTTCAAGATGGCCGTCTTCGTCACTGTCTCAAGACCTTCCGTACCCAGCAAGCGGATGTAAGCGTACGTGATCGGCAGGATACCGGCGCTACCATAAGGAGCCGCGGATACCGTATTCAAGTCGCTGCCCCAAAGCACCGGATGCTGCGGCAAGAACGGAACCAGATGCTCGGCCACGCAGATCGGGCCTACGCCGGGACCACCACCTCCGTGAGGAGAAGAGAAGGTCTTATGCAGGTTCAAGTGACATACATCGGCGCCGATCGTACCCGGATTTGTCAATCCAACCTGCGCGTTCATGTTGGCGCCATCCATATAAAGCTGTCCTCCGCAAGCGTGAACGATGTCGCACATCTCCTTGATGTCCACCTCGAAGATACCATGCGTAGACGGATAGGTAATCATGCTGGCAGCCAGACGCTCCTTGTTCTCCTCGGCTTTCGCGCGGAAATCTTCCAGATCGATATTACCATTCTCGTCGCATTTAACGGTTACGGTCTTATATCCGCATTGGATAGCGCTGGCCGGGTTGGTTCCGTGGGCGGAAGCCGGAAGCAAAACGATATCACGATGGCCTTGGCCGATGCTTTCCTGATAAGCACGGATCACACGAAGACCCGTGTACTCGCCGGCGGCGCCGGAGTTCGGTTGCAACGTACAGCCCTTGAAGCCTGTGATCGTGCATAAGTAAGAAGACAGGTTCTCGATCAGCTCCGTATAGCCCTCCACTTGCTCCTCCGGAGCGTATGGGTGGATATTCATGAATTCCGGACGGCTGAGCGGCAGCATGGAGGAGGCCGGGTTCAGCTTCATCGTGCAAGATCCCAGCGAGATCATGGATTGAGCCAAGGAAACATCCTTTCGTCCCAAACGGGTGATGTAACGCATCAACTCGGTCTCCGTATGATATTTCTTGAATACGTCTTGCCGCAAGAAATCGGAGGTACGGGCGAATTTAGCGTCGAAATAAGTCTGGGCGGGGATAGACTCGTCCAGCATATAGTCTTTACCGGCGGCACCGGCGAAGATGTATAGTAATACGCCTATGTCCGTAGGCAATGTCGTCTCGTCTATGCTGACGCCCACTTGTCCGGCCTCGAAGTAACGCAAGTTCACCTTGCACTCCAAGGCGATCTCACGCAGCGCGTTCACCGACACGTGCGCGGGAAGCTGTATCTTCAAGGTATCGAAATAATCCTTGTTTAATTGCGTATATCCCAGTTTCTCCAATTCCTTGGCCAAGAATCCGGCCGTGGAATGAATCCGTCCGGCGATGTTACGCAACCCCTCCGCTCCATGATATACGGCGTAGAAGCCGGCCATGGTAGCCAACAACGCCTGAGCCGTACAGATATTGGACGTAGCCTTCTCACGTTTGATATGTTGCTCGCGGGTCTGCAAGGCCAAGCGATAAGCCGGATGGCCGTAAGCGTCCTTGGAGATACCGATGATACGTCCCGGGATCGTACGTTTATAATCGTCCTTCGTAGCGAAGAAAGCGGCGGAAGGACCCCCGTAGAACATCGGGATACCGAAGCGCTGGCTGCTACCGAATACGACATCCGCTCCCCATTCTCCCGGAGGAGTCAGCAATACCAAGCTCATCAAGTCGGCGGCTACGCCTACCTTGGCTCCGGCGGCGCCCGCACGGGCCACGAATTCCTTATAGTCCTCGATCGAACCATCCGCGTTCGGGAACTGTACGATGGCGGCGAACACGTCCGGCGTGAACTCGAATTTCTTATAATCGCCCACTACCACCTGGATGCCCTGCGGGATCATGCGGGTGTGGATGACGGCCAGCGTAGAGGCGAACACGTTCTCGTCGACGAATACCGTATTCGCTTCCGCTTTCACCTGCGCACGGCTGCGTGAACCATGGAACATGGTAACCGCCTCGGCTGCCGCGGTCGCCTCGTCGAGTAGCGAGCAGTTCGCCAAGGGCAATCCGGTCAGTTCGCAGATAACGGTCTGGAAGTTCAGCAACGCCTCCAAGCGTCCTTGGGATACTTCCGCCTGATACGGAGTATAGGAGGTGTACCAAACTGGGTTCTCGAATACGTTACGTTGGATCGGGGCCGGGCAAACCGTGTCGTACCAACCCATACCGATATAAGAGGTGAATACCTCGTTCTTGGAGGCCAGCTCGGCGATATGCTCGGCGAACTCACGTTCCGTCATGGCCTCCGGGAGGTTCAACGGCTCTTTCAAACGGATGTTGGCCGGAATGGTCTGATCGATCAACTCGTCCAAAGACTTCACGCCAATCGTCTCCAACATAGCGGGAATATCTTCCGCTGAGATGCCCACGTGGCGGTTTACAAACTTATTTGTGTCCATAATTCTAGTATTTTATAAATAAGGATTATTTAATTTCTCATCAATGATTCGTGTCTCGGGGCCATGGCCGGGGTATACCACGGTCTCGTCCGGCAACGACAGTAATTTGTCCTTGATAGCGGCAAGCAGTACATCTTGGTTGCCTCCCCATAGATCAGTACGGCCGATGCTTCCGGCGAACAAGGAGTCTCCTACGATCACGAAACCGTTCTTCTTGTTATAGAAAGCCACGCCTCCGGGCGAATGACCGGGAACGCTCAATACCGCCAGCTCGGATTTCCCGAACTTTATGATTTCCCCGTTTACCAGATATTTCCCTACCGGGATGCTTTTCGCCTTCATCGGCAGGCCGAATGCCTTGGCTTGCTCCTCGGGAGAGGGAAGGCCCTCCACGTCCGCTTTATGGGCTTCCGGGCTCAATCCGTAGGTGTCATGGATGAATTCGTTACCGAATATGTGATCCAGATGGAGGTGCGTACAAAGGTAACGTTTCAGCGTCAGCCCGTTTTGGGCGATAAAGTCGCTTACTTCTTTTTGTTCCTCTTTGCGCAGGCAGCCGCAATCGATAAGGACCGCCTCCTTGGTATCATCGTATAGCAAATACGTATTCTCGGAGAAATAGTTTACTTCGAAAGATTTTATCGTAATCATAAGGGTACGTACACTACTTTTTTAGTTTCAAAAAACTCTTCTTTAAAATGGTCTTTCAGATCCATGCTTATCGCTTGGTTCCGGAAAGGCAATATCTCGTGCGCCAGCTCTCCACCTTTCAGGCAAATCAATCCGTTGGGCAATGCGTTGATCTGTTCTTTCTTTATATTCTTGCGGACGATCTTTACCAGATCCGCCAGAGGCATCACGGCACGGCTTACCACGAAATCGAAAAGCTGCTTTTCCTCCTCGCCCCGGCAATGGCGGAAGGATACGTTCTCCAGCCCGATCGCCTCGGCCACGGCTTGTCCCACCTTGATTTTTTTCCCGATGCTGTCTACCAGATGGAAATGGGTCTCCGGGAATAAGATCGCCAAGGGGATGCCGGGAAAACCGCCTCCCGTACCCAGATCCATCACCGAGGAACCCGGCTTGAAACGCAGCATATCGGTGATACCCAGCGAGTGAAGCACGTGATGCGGATATAGGTTCTCGATATCCTTCCGTGAGATCACGTTGATCTTGGCGTTCCAATCCGTATATAGGTCATATAGGGCGGCGTACTGCTCTTTTTGCCGGTCGGTGAGATCGGGGAAATAAGATGTGAGAATTGAAAATTGAGAATTGAGAATTGAAAATTTCTCTGTATTTTGTTCCATAGGACATCTGTTTATAGGTTTATCTATCATTAATTTTCAATTCTCAATTTTCAATTAACTGACTTATCGGGCTGTCATCCCGCAGCAAATAGCGGATTTCCTTGTAAGGGAGATGGACGTTCGTGACGCCTACCACGTATGCCGCTATCTCATATTCGTTGAAAGAATAGGTGATACCCGTCTCGTCTACGAGGAAGTTACCGTTCGGGAAGATCTCGTCCACGCTAAAGAAACCGATATTTTCCAGTTCCTTGGCGTCGGATACGTTGTTTTGCTTGGCGATCTGATCTACCAATATTCGCGCCAGATTGTCTTGATAGTTGTCCACGAATATCTCCTCCTCGGTGATCGGCTTACCGGTCTTGAGGTTCACTACATGGTTATTGTAGGAATGTGCGCCATGCGCTCCGCCCGTATAGTTCTCGAAGCTTACCGTATAGCTGATGATATCGTCTTGGTTGAAGGCGATATCATCCGACGACATCTCATAGTAAGAGAACCAAGAGCCCACCGGTGTCTCGTCGGATTTCGCCACCTCAGCCTTGTAATCCTCTTCCAGATCCTTATAAGCGGCCAGATAGTCGTCGGTATATTTCCGTACCGCCTCCTCGGGGGATAATTGCTCATAATTCTCGCCGAAATAAGAGGAGACGAACTGTCTCTGTAGATTCTTAAGAACCTCTTTATCCGAATATTTCCGGGGATAAACGAACTTGATCTCTAGATTGCAATTGGGATTATCCGGATTATCTAACAAATGGTAAGTCTTTTCCACGCTGATAGAATCAAACGTGATACTGTTTTCGGAAGCCTTCTTCGTTCCGGTATCGCAACCCGTGGCTAAGATACCTATCAAAAGAAGCGCCAGCATGCTTTCGCGTAAATGCGTTCTCATCGGACTACAGATTTAATTTATTTGTACGCGAATGTACGTTATTAAATTGTATAATCAAATTGCACGATGAAGTTTAATAAGAGGACAATCTTTCCTCGGTGGTTTTCGGGTTGAGTTGTCTATTTGTCCGATACTTTCCGGGTGTTCTCTTGCGTGAGAAGGATAGTTCCCATTTTATATCACCTAGGGGCGTACCTAGCCTTATGAGAATACAAATGTTATTTTCATGCTTTCATCTAGATGAAAGCAAACTGTATAGGTTATCATATTTGGAAAATAAGAGCTTTCTGCCACTATAGACATCTCATCCATAGGCTTTAGATCAAAAACAGTCTTTCCTAAATAATCTGTATATAAAACAGAATCTGGCTTAATGACTGTATTATACCTTTTATACTTTAATATTCCATTTCCTTCATAAGATGCAAGGCCACCAAACTCTGTCGTTATATTAATGTCATAATACAAATACACTTTTGCGCCTGCATCAGGTTTTCTTGAGCTTGTACTTTCTTGGTCATAATAAACCTCTATTTCGGCTTGAGGATCTTCTGGTTTTTCCCCTTCATCGATAATGTCATTTTCACTACAACCAATAAAAATGACCATGAAAAATATAAATAAAGAAGTTCTCATGTTTCTGAATCAGTTTTAATTAGTTAACAACTAAAATAGGATTGCCCTAAATGTACAATTAGTTTTTATCATACCATTATAGTTTGAAGGAAATTATGGGTAATGATGATAAAATTTAACTATAGCCTATTGGCACAAGTCTACCATCAATAGGATGTGAACGCATTAAAAAGGTTAAACAATAGTGAGCTACCTATATTCTCACGAACGAGATAGCTCTTTTCTTTATTTAACTAAATAACCAAGCTTTTCCTCTGAAAAGCCATGTTGTTAAATTCGATTAATTATAGGCCAAATGTATAATTATTGGAGAAATAGAGTTTTTATGGGCAGACACAAAAAAAAAGCGTGAAGCTGCCGTTATATTGTTATAGGCTTGTCAGGTATCCCCATACCTTTGTCAACTATAACAAACGACAGCTCACGCCATTATTGTATATTTGAGATAATACAACAGCGTGAGCATGAAGTTTGTTATTCTAGTTGACTTTGCTTTTAGGGATGTTTGACAATGCCTAGAATAACACTCGATGCTCTAATACATAATATGTCGCCATGCTTTTCAACTAACGCTATAGCCACATGACGATGCAAATATAACTATATATTTTGTAAATCAATGTTTTTATTGGCGAATTATTAACAGATATGCAAGTGCATACTACTCGTTCTTATGCTTTCTCTTTAGCTATCAGCCCATCGAAATACCTCCGCAGCAACCATGCCATGGCTTGCTGTCGCACCATCGTCAGCCGATAGTCCTCGCTGATGGGCAGGTGACCCGGTG